>Ga0206117_100285_pt1 | contig 67089 bp, 48 predicted proteins | sample 3A5Ametagenome_FD_177997 | JGI IMG/M metagenome (GOLD analysis project Ga0206117, IMG submission 177997) | Enriched microbial communities from leaf-cutter ant dump, University of Wisconsin, Madison, United States - 3A5A | ecosystem: Environmental > Terrestrial > Nest > Insects nest > Nest dump... | reverse complement strand
GTGCGCAGTGCATGCGCGGAAACACGAAGCTTGACCCAGCGGTTCTCGCTGGCGACCCAGAAACGGCGCTCGTGCAGGTTCGGCTGGAAGCGACGACGGGTCTTGTTGTTGGCGTGCGAGACGTTGTTACCCGTCTGCACCTTCTTGCCGGAAACTTGGCAAACTCGGGACATTGCGCACCTCGGTAATGTCGGTTGTATCTTCCTTGGCCAGGAAGATGGCGGCCCCGGCGGTTGTCCGCCACACGTCACGGGAGTCAGGGGTACGCTGCAGGGCGGCCGGACGACGTGCTTCCGGCCGCCGGCCCGGGATTCCGGGCACAGCGAGCCGCGCATTATGCTCGATGCCCGCGGCGATGGCAAGTTGTCCACAGACCCCGGCCCCGGGAGGCCCGATGCGATTGCTGGCACTGACCTACGGCACCGAAGGCGACACCCGGCCCCTGGCCGCGCTGTGCCATGGCCTGATCGCCGCCGGCCATGCGGCCACCCTGCTGGCCGACGGCGGCACCCTGGACAGCGCGCGGGCGCTCGGCGTGCCGCACGCCGCGCTGGAAGGCGACATCCGCCAGGACATCGGCTCCCTGGTCGCCGGCGGCAACGGTGCCGGCGCCGCCGCCCGCGGCCTGGCAGGCCTGGCCCGGCGGCACATCACCCCGTGGATGCGCCAGGCCGACGCCGCCGCGCAGGGGTGCGACGCGATCCTGGCCGGCGGGCTGGCCGCCTTCGTCGGCATGAGCGTGGCCGAGCGCCACGGCCTGCCGCTGATCGGCACCGGCATGATCCCGCTGACCCCGACCCGCGCCTTCCCCTCGCCGTTCCTGCCGCCGGGGCGGATCGCCGGCTGGCTCGGCCGCGCCAGCTACGGCCTGGTCAACGGGCTGATCTGGCGCCAGTTCCGCGGCCCGATCAACCGCGCCCGCCAGCAGGTGCTGGGCCTGCCGCCGCGCCGTTCGCTGTGGACCGGCCTGCCGATGCTGTACGGCATCTCGCCCAGCCTGCTGCCGCGACCGGACGACTGGCCGGCCGACCACCGCGTCTGCGGTCAGTGGCGCGTGCCGGAGGCGGACTGGGTGCCACCCGCCGACCTGCAGGCCTTTCTCGATGCCGGCCCGCCGCCGGTATACCTCGGTTTCGGCAGCATGACCGGGTTCGACCGCGAAACGGTGCTGCCCGCGCTGCTGGCCGCGCTGGCGCCGCGCCGCGTGCTGCTGTTTCCCGGCTGGGCCGGGCCGCCGGATGCGCCGCTGCCGGACAACGTCTTGGTGATCGGGCCGACGCCGCATGAGGCGCTGTTCCCGCGCTGCGCGCTGGTGATCCACCACGGCGGCAGCGGCACCTCGCATTCGGCCTGCCGCGCCGGCGTGCCGTCGTTGGTGATGCCGTTCGCCGGCGACCAGTTCTTCTGGGCCGACCGCCTGCGGCGCCTGGGCGTGGCGCCGCCCGCGCTGTCGCCGAAACGGCTGGACGGCCCGACGCTGGCGAAGGCCATCGCATTCGCCGAGTCGGCGCAGGCCCGCGCCAGTGCCGCCGCCCTGGGGCAGTCGATGGCCGCCGAGGACGGCGTGGCGAGCGCGGTGGCGGCGATCGAAGCGCTGCTGCGGCGCTAGTCCGGCGATGCATCCGCAGGGGAGAGGCCCGGGCGGCTCACTCGGGCGCGAAGGACAGCGTGCGCCGCCAGCGCAGCGGCGTGGTCGCGCGCGCCGGGTCCGGCGGGAACAGGCTCATGTAGCCGGCGGCGATGGCACGGTCGCGGATGCGCTCGCCGACGCCTTCGGCGACCTCGACCTCGACGTGGGTCACGCGGCCCTGCGGATCGACATCCATCGCCCAGACCAGCCGGCCGCGCCATTCCGCCGCCGGAATCGCGGCGTCGTAGTTCGGGCGGCCAGCCACGTAGGGAACGTCGCGCTCGAGGTAATGGGGCGAATCCTCCAGGCGCGGATCGACGCGGATGCTGGCCGCTTGGCTGCGGCCGTCGCCAAGCGTGGCGCGCGCCGTCCACCCGCCCGCCGCGCCACCTTCGCCGAGGTCGGCACGATGGCACTGCTTGGTGCCGCGGTAGTCGTCGTACCGGTGCAGCGACACGCGTTCGCCATCGGCATCGAGCAGCTCCAGCTGCAGGCCGCCCACGTCCATGGGCGTGGCGGTGGCGGCGACGCAGATCTGGTGGTCGTGGTCATCCTGCATGACGAACTGTCGGGTCTGCTGGCGCGCGATCGCATCGGCCGGCGGTTTCGACCACAGGAACTCGATGTAGATGGCGCTGTCGTCCGCCGCTGCGGCGTTCCCGGCGCACAACGACAACAGTCCCACCACCGCAATACGGCACGATCGCATGACCCGCTCCCTGGACGTAGCGCCCGACTCTAGCCAGCGACGGCGCCGGGCAGCAAGTCAGGACGCCGGGCGCGACGCGCGCAGTTCGCGCCAGGCCGCGCGCGCCACCGTCCATGCCGAACGCAGGAACAACAGCAGCAGCGCCACGGCGATCAGCAGGTCCGGCCAGCCGGCGCCGAACGCCCACACCGCCAGCGCGGCCAGGATCACCGCGCCACCCTCGTAAACATCGTTCAGCGAACACATCCAGGCCGACGCCAGGTTGATGTCGCCCTGCCGGTACGGCCACAACAGGCGCAGGCACAGCAGGTTGGCGGCGAGGTTGAGCAGCGCGGCGATGCCCATGCTTTCGAACAGCGGCACGTGCGGATGCGCCAGCTTCCAGCCGATGCCCACCGCCACCGCGATGGCCGCGCACAGGATGAAGGCCGCCTTGAGCAGGGCGACCCGCGCCTTGGCGGCGAGGCTGGCGCCGACCACCGCCAGGCTCAGCGCATAGGTCAGCGCGTCGCCCAGGTTGTCCAGGCTGCCGGACAGCAGCGAGGCCGAGCCACTGTGCCAGGCGGCCGCCATCATCATCGCGAAGGTCAGCAGGTTGATCGCCAGCACCCACAGCAGCGCCCGCCGCTGGCGCGCCTGCATGCGCCCGACGTCCAGGGTTTTGCCGCAGCCGCAACAGTCGCTCATTCCGGTTCCAGGCAAGAGGGTGCAGCGGATGTTCGCACCGATGCGGAGAAGTTGCAGCGCGCGCTGCGGGCCCGCCCCGGCAACGGGATGCCGGCAATGGCCGACGACCGGCAGTTCATCCGCGCAGCTCCTTGCTTGGCCCTGCCCCGCCGACGCGACGCTGCGCGGCCGGCAGGGAGGCCATGGCTACCGCTCCGCGCGATGCAGCCAGCGGTACAGCACCGGCAGCACCAGCAGGGTCAGCAGCGTGGAGGACACGATGCCGCCGATCACCACGGTGGCCAGCGGGCGCTGTACTTCCGAGCCGGCGCCGACGTTGAAGGCCATCGGCACGAAGCCGAGCGAGGCCACCAGCGCGGTCATCAGCACCGGCCGCAGGCGGCCCAGCGCGCCTTCGCGCACCGCTTCGGGCAGCGGCCGCCCCTGCCCGCGCAGGCTGCGCACGAAGCTGATCATCACCAGGCCGTTGAGCACCGCCACGCCGGACAGGGCGATGAAGCCGACGCCCGCCGAGATCGACAACGGGATGCCGCGCAGCGCCAGCGCCAGCACGCCGCCGGTCAGCGCCAGCGGCACGCCGCTGAACACGATGGCCGCATCCCTGGCCGAGCCGAACGCCCAGAACAGCATGGCGAAGATCAGCGCCAGCGTCGCCGGCACCACCACCGCCAGCCGCTGGCTGGCCGAGATCAGCTGCTCGAAGCTGCCGCCGTAGTCGATCCAGTAACCGGCCGGCAGCGGCACGCGGGCGTCGATGGCCTGCTGCAGGTCGGCGACGAAGCTGCCCAGGTCGCGGTCGCGCACGTTGGCGGTGACCACGATGCGGCGCTTGCCGTTGTCGCGGTTGATCTGGTTGGGGCCTTCGCTGGTGTCGATGCGCGCCAGTTCGCGCAGCGGCACCGTGCGCGGGTTGCCGGTGAGCGCGCCGGCGGCGCCGCCGCGGCTCAGCTCGTCGGCGTTGCCGCTGGCCAGCGCGGTTTCCAGCGACACCGGCAGGTCCGCCAGCGCCGCCGGGTCCTGGCGCAGTTCCTCGGGCAGGCGCACCACGATGTCGAAGCGGCGGTCGCCCTCGAACAGCTGCCCCGCCACCTGCCCGCCCACTGCGGTGGCCACGGTGGACTGCACCTGGCCCGGGTTGAGGCCATAGCCGGCGAGTTTCTGCCGGTCCGGGGTGACGGTGAGCAGCGGCAGGCCGCTGGTCTGCTCCAGCCGCACGTCGGCGGCGCCGGGCACGGCCGCGGCCACCTTCTCGATACGGCGGCCGACGTCCATCAGCGTGTCCAGGTCGTCGCCGTACAGCATCACCGCCACGTCCGCGCGCACACCGGAAATCAGCTCGTTCATGCGCATCTGGATGGGCTGGGTGAACTCGTAGTTGTTGCCCGGCAGTTCCTCCACCGCCGCCTCCAGCTCGGCCAGCAGGCTTGCGCGCGGCTTGCGCGGGTCCGGCCACTGCCCGCGCGGTTTCATCATGATGAAGGTGTCGGCCACCGACGGCGGCATCGGGTCGGAAGCCACTTCCGGTGTGCCGATCTTGGAGAACACCTTGGCCACTTCCGGGAACTGCAGCAGGCGCAGCTCGATCTGCTGCTGCATCTGCACCGACTGGGTCAGGCTGGTGCCGGGTATGCGCATGGCATGCATCGCCACGTCGCCCTCGTCTAGATTGGGCACGAATTCGCTGCCCAGCCTTGTTGCCAGCAGGCCGCAGCCGACCACCAGCGCCAGCGCGCCGGCCACCATCCAGCGCCCACGGCGCAGGGCCAGGTCCAGCAGCGGCTGGTAGCGCCGGCGCAGCCAGGCCATCAGCCGGTTCTCCTGCTCCTGCACGCGGCCGCCGAGGAACAGCGCGATCGCCGCCGGCACGAAGCTCAGGCACAGCAGCATCGCCCCGCTCAGCGCCAGCACCACGGTGATCGCCATCGGGTGGAACATTTTTCCTTCCACGCCGGTAAGGGCGAAGATCGGCAGGTACACGGCGGTGATGATGCCCAGGCCGAACAGGCTGGGACGGATCACCTCGGCGGTGGCGGCGGCGGTCTCGGCGAAGCGTTCGGCGCGCGTCATCGCCCGGCCCAGCGCATGCGTGCGGTCGCCGAAGCGGCGCAGGCAGTTCTCGATGATGATCACCGCGCCGTCCACGATCAGGCCGAAATCCAGCGCGCCCAGGCTCATCAGGTTGGCCGACACGCCGCCGCGCGCCATGCCGGTGAGGGTGAACAGCATCGCCAGCGGGATCACCGCGGCGGTGATCAGCGCCGCGCGGAAGTTGCCCAGCAGCAGGAACAGCACCACGATGACCAGCAGCGCGCCTTCCAGCAGGTTCTTGGCCACGGTCTGGATGGTGCGGTCCACCAGCGCGGTGCGGTCGTAGCTGGCGGTGACGGTCACGCCCTCGGGCAGGCTGCGCTGCGCCTGCGCCAGCCTTGCCGCCGCGGCCTGCGCCACGTCGCGGCTGTTGGCGCCGACCAGCATCACCACCGTGCCCATCACCACTTCGTGGCCGTTCTGGGTGGCCGCGCCGCTGCGCAGTTCCGGGCCATCGGCCACCGTGGCGACATCGTGCACGTGGATCGGCACGCCTTCGCGGCGGTCGAGCACGATGTTGCCGATCTGCTCCAGGTCGGCGACCTGGCCGGGGACGCGCACCAGGAACTGCTGGCCGTTGCGCTCGATGTAGCCGGCGCCGACGTTCTGGTTGTTGGCCTCGACCGCGGCGGCGACGTCTTCCAGGGTGAAGCCCAGCGCGCGCAGCTTTGCCGGGTCCGGGGTGATGTGCACCTGGCGCTGGAAACCGCCGATGGTGTTGACCTCGGTGACGCCGGGCACGTTGCGCAGCTGCGGGCGGATCACCCAGTCCTGCAGGGTGCGCAGGTCGGTGGCGGTATAGGCGCTGCCATCGACCTTGCGCGCCTCCGGGTCGGCGTCGATGGTGTACATGAAGATCTCGCCCAGGCCGGTGGCGATCGGCCCGAGCTGCGGGTCCAGGCCGTCCGGAATCTGCGAGCGCGCCTGCTGCAGGCGTTCGGCCACCTGCTGGCGGGCGAAGTAGATGTCGGTGCCGTCGGCGAACACCACCGTCACCTGCGACAGCCCGTAGCGCGACAGCGAGCGCACGCTCTCCATCTTCGGCAGCCCGGCCAGCACCGTCTCCACCGGGAAGGTGATGCGCTGTTCGGTTTCCAGCGGCGAATAGCCCGGCGCGGCGGTGTTGATCTGCACCTGCACGTTGGTGATGTCGGGCGTGGCGTCGATCGGCAGGCGGGTGAAGCTCCAGGCGCCGAGCAGCACCAGCGCGCCGGTGAGCAGCAGCATCAGCCAGCGATGGGCGATGGCCGCGCCGATGATGCGTTCGAGCAGGCCGGCGCGCGGCGCGAGGTCAGTGCTCATGGCCCGCCCCCGCCTTGCCGATGTCGGCCTTTACCGTATAGCTCTGTTCGACGACCACTTCTTCGCCGGCCTGCAGGCCGGCGCTGACCGCCACCTGCCGCGCATCGCGCGCGCCGAGCGTGACCGGCCGCGCCTGGTAGGTCTCGCCGGTGCGCACGAACACCACGTCGCGGCCGTCCATGCTCTGCAGCGCGGTCAGCGGCACCACGACGTCGGCCGGCGTGCTGGCCACGACGATGCGCGCGCGCACCGCCGCGCCCGGCCGCCACAGGCCATCGGCGTTGTCCACGGTGGCGCGCGCCACCGTGCTCTGGCTGGCGGTGGCGGTGCCCGGCAGCACGCGTTCGAGCGTGGTGGCCTGGCTGACGCCGTCGGTCATGCGGGTGACGGTAACCGGCACGCCGGCGGTGATGTGCTGGGTATCGGCGCCGAAGATGTGCAGGTCCACCCACAGCTGCGACAGGTCGCCGATCTCGAACAGCAGCTGGCCTTCGCCGGCGACGCCGCCCACCTGCGCCTGGCGCGACAGCACCACGCCGGAGATCGGCGCGCTGACGGCATAGGTGGTCAGGCTCAGGTTGCTGTCGATGCTGGCCAGCGGCTGGCCGGCGCGCACGCGGTCGCCGACGTTGGCCCGCAGCGCGCGGATCGGGCCGGGGAACCGCGCCGTGACCTGGGCCATGCGCCCGTCGATCGGCGCCAGCAGGCCCTGCACCTCGTGCTCGTCGGCGATGGTGCCCGGGCCGACGGCGGCGCTGACGATGCCGGCGGCCCTGGCGCGCGCGGCAGGGATGGTGGTCTGTTCGGGCGCGTTGTCCGCGTGGTCGTCGCCCTCGCCTTCGGCATGGCCGTGGCTGTCCTGGGCTGCATCCTTGCCGGTAGCGGCGGGATCGCCGCCGCAGGCGGTGAGCGCGGCCAGCAGCACGGCCAGCGCGGCCAGGCGGAACATCGGAGAAAAATGCAGGGAAGCCTTCATGGCGTGTTTCCTTCGGAAGCGGTGGCGACCAGGGGCTGCCCGGTCAGGCGCTGGATTTCGATCAGGGCGGTCTGCGCGGCGAGCGCGGCATCGAGCTGGCGTTGCCGCGCCTCGATGCGCATGGCCTGCAGCTGCGCCCATTCCAGGTAGCTGATGGCGCCGGCGCGCCAGGCGGTTTCGGCGGCCTTTTCGGCGCGCTGCAGCTGCGGCAGCACATCGCTGTCCATGCGCGCCACTTCCAGCCGCGCGGTGCCGTAGCGGCCATGGGCCTCGGCCAGCGTCGCGTACAACTGCAGCGCGCGCGATTCGCGTTCCACCGCGCTCATCGCCAGTTCGGCCTCGGCGGCACGGATCTCGGGCCCGGCGCGGCGTGCGCTGCCCAGCGGCAGGCTGAAGCCGCCGACCAGCGCGGTGTCATGGCCGGCGCGGTCGTTGCGTACGCCCAGCTGCCAGGACAGGTCGCCGCGCAGCTGGCTGCGCGCCAGCTGCAGCTGCGCCTCGCGCACGCGCGCTTCGCCGGCAATGACGGCCAGTTCCGGCGTATCGCCCAACAACGTCGCCAGCTGCTGGAAATCCTGCAGCGCTGGCAGCCGCAGCGGGTCGCCGCTGACCGCGGCGAAGTCCGCTTCGCGCGCGTTCCACAATGCCGCCAGTGCCATCCGCGCGGCGCGTTCAGCCTCGCCGGCGCGGTCGCGGTCCAGTTCGGCCTGGGCCAGCGCCGCCTGCGCGGTCATCAGCGTGGACGCGGGCGAGGCGCCGGCCTGCAGGCGCAGGCGCGCGGCGGCGACCGCACGGCGGCGCTGCTCGATGTCGTCCAGCGCGATCCGGTGCTGGCCGCGCGCGGCGGTGATGGCCAGGTAGCGGCGCGCCACTTCGGCCATCAGGTCCAGGCGGGTTATTTCGCGCTGCGGGGCCAGCGCATCGATGTTGGCCTGCGCCAGCGCGCGGCGCGCATCGAGCTTGCCGCCGCGTTCGAGCACGCCGGCCAGCGACACGGTGACCTCGGCGGCGTCGAAGCCACGGCTGTCACCGCTGCCCAGGGCGTTTTCGATGTCCACGCCGAACACCAGCGACGGCTTCAGGCCGGCACCGTCATGGCGGGCCTGGGCGGCGGCGCGTCGCAGTTCGGGCAGGCGCAGGTCGGGATGGGTGCGGGCGACGCGGCTGACCGCCTCGTCCAGGGTCAGGGGTGCAGGCGACGACGGCACCTGCGCGATGGCGCACGGTGCGATCGCCAGGGCCGCGAGCGCGGCCAGGCGTTTCCACATGGGGAATCTCCGGTTTTCGGGAAGGGATCAAGGTCCGCGCAGCGGACGCGGGATCAGCCCGGAATCGGAGGGCGCAGCAGGCTTTCGGTGGGCGCCGGGCGCCAGTGGGTGTCGTGCGCGGTGGCACCGGTGGCGGCCGGCGGCATCGCCACGTCCCAGGCCACCGCGGCGAACGGCAGCACGCCGCCGTGGCCGTGGCAGTGGCCGCAATGCACGAGCGCGTGCAGCAGGCGGGCGCTGCCGTCGGTTTCGTCGTGGCCGGTATCGGCTTCCAGCACCGGGTCGTGCACGGTGGCCGGATGATCGGCGTGGCTCATCGCATGCAGCTCGCCCAGCGCCGAGGCCAGCGCGCCGCCGGCAGTGCCGAGCGCGATCACCGCCAGCACCAGCAGGCGGAGCAGCAGCGACGGCGGGCGGCGGCGCAGGAACGCGATCATGCGCGGCAGGGTAGCCGCGGCCTGTCGCGTTACACAATCGCAGGGGTGCGGGAGCGCGCGGACCCGCTGCGCTCGCCGCATTCGAATCGTAGGAGCGGCTTCAGCCGCGACGCGCTTCGCCGGGAAAGCGCCGGTCGCGACTGAAGTCGCTCCTACGGGGTTACGGCGTGCTGACGCTCCCTGGGGCCGCCGCAATCGACCGCATCAGGCCTTCTTGCGTTCTTCGATGTAGGCCTTGATCTGGCGTTCCAGCACCGGCAGCGGCACCGAGCCCTGCCTGAGCACGGCGTCGTGGAAGGACTTCACGTCGAACCTGTCGCCCAGCTCCTTCTCGGCCTGCGCGCGCAGCTTGACGATGGTGATCTCGCCCAGCTTGTAGCTCAGCGCCTGCGCCGGCCAGGAGATGTAGCGGTCCACCTCGGTGGTCACCTCATGCTCGCTCAGCGCGGTGTGGTCGCGCAGGTAGGCGATGGCGCGCTCGCGGCTCCAGCCATAGTGGTGCACGCCGGTGTCGATGACCAGGCGGCAGGCGCGCCACATCTCGTAGGTCAGGCGCCCGAAATCCTCGTACGGGGTTTCGTAGATGCCCATCTCGATGCCAAGCTTCTCGCTGTACAGGCCCCAGCCCTCGCCATAGGCGGAGATGTAGGCGCCGCGGCGGAAGTCCGGCTGCTCGCCCTGCTCGGCGGCGAGCGCGCCCTGCAGCGCGTGGCCCGGGTCGGATTCGTGCAGGGTCAGCGCCGGCAGGTTGTACAGCGGGCGCGCGGGCAGGTTGTAGGTGTTGACCCAGTAGGTGCCCATGCCGCCGCGGCCGGCGGTCCAGAACGGGGCGATGTCCGGCGGCACCGGCACGATGGTGAAGCGCGCGCGCGGCAGGGTCATGTACTTGCCGATCACTCCGTCCACGCGCTTGGAGATCCACGCCGCGCGCCACAGCAGCTCTTCCGGGGTCCTGGCGTAGAACTGTGGATCGGTGCGCAGGAATTCGAGGAAATCGGCGAAGCGGGTCTGCTCGCTCTTTCCCTTGAAACCTACCTTGTCGATGATCGCGTTCATCTCCTGCTGGATGCGGTTGACCTCGCTCAGGCCCAGCGCGTGGATCTGCTGCGGACTCATGTCCAGCGTGGTGTATTCGCGGATCTGCTGGCGATAGAACGCCTTGCCGCCCGGCATCTTCTCCGCGGCCAGGGTGGTGCGCGCCTGCGGCACGTATTCCTCGCGGAAGAACGCCAGCAGCTTGCCGAAAGCCGGGATCACGCTGCCGCCGATCGCCTGCCTTGCTTCCTCGCGCAGCTTCTGCTGCTCGCCGGCGGGAATGCTGGCCGGCAGCTTCTTGAACGGCGCGTACAACGGCGATTCGGTGGGGTCCTTGAGCTCGGCCACGGTCGAGATCGATACGTCGCGGCCTTCCAGCACCGCGCGCGGCACGCTGAAACCGCGCTCCAGGCCGGCGCGCATGTTGGCCGTCTGCTGGTCGAAGTAACGCGGCACATCGTTCAGGCGCGCGATGTAGTTGCGGTAGTCCTGCGCGGTCTTCATCTCGCGCCGGGCCATGAAGCCCAGGTTGGACCAGAACGAGGAATCCGAATTGAACGGCATCTCGTAGGCGCGCAGGCGCACCTCGTCGGCCAGGTTCTCCACCTGGTAGCGGTAGATGGCGTAGTTGACCTGGTTCTCGGCCGAGAGCGTGGCCGGGTCGATGGTCTTGAGCTGTTCGAGCACCTCGTCCCACACCTTCAGCCGCGCCTGCTGCGCCTCGGCGCCGACGTCCGGCAGGCGGGTGGCGCTCGCCGGGGCATCGCCGTCCTCGCTGGCTTCGCCGCCACCGGCCTGGCGCCAGGCCCATTCCTTCTCGTAGATCGCCTTGAACCGCGCATCGGCGTCCTGCGCGGCCAGCGCGGCGGGCGCGGACGCCTTCGAAGGCGAGGCATGGATGGCGGCGCCCGGCAGGGCAAGGGCAAGCAGCAGGGCGACGGACAGGGTGGTTTTCACGAACGGCGGACTCTTCGGGAAACAGACCCGGATCATGTCACCGGCGGCCCATCCGTGCATGGATCGAAAGTCCTGCTCCGCGTAGGAGCGCACTTCAGTGCGCGATGGGGCTTTGCCGGTAACGCCCCATCGCGCACTGAAGTGCGCTCCTACGCGATCAATGCCCGGCCTTGTCCCGCTTCCAGCCGCGGTGGCGGATGTCCAGGTACAGGCTGTACAGCGCGGTGAAGGTGGGGAACAGGTTGCCCAGGATGCCCACCGCGTCGTTCTTGCCGAAGATGAAGTAGCTCAGCGTCATCAGGCTGCCGAGGATGCTCATGTACCAGAACAGGCGCGGGATCACCGGCTTGCCCTGGCGCTTGCTGGCGACGAACTGCACCAGCCAGCGGCCGCCGAACATCAGGGTGCCGGTCAGGCCAATCAGCTTCCACGGCGACATGTGCACGCCGGTCCACTCCAGCCACGGCAGCGGCTGGCTCATGAAGTCCATGCTCAGACCTCCTCCACCGCCGTGCGTTTGCTGCGCACGATCAGCCAGGCCACGCCGCGCAGGTCGCGGATGCCGACCAGCGCGCGGCCGAGGTTGTTGTACTTGGACACGCCGGCGGTGCGGTGGCGGTGGTTGACCGGCACGCTCACAGTCTTCCATCCGGCGCGCTGCATCAGCGCCGGCAGGTAGCGGTGCATGTGGTCGAAGTACGGCAGGTCGAGGAAGGACGCGCGCTCGAACAACTTGATGCCGCAGCCGGTGTCGGGGGTGTCGTCGCGCAGCATGCGCGCGCGGATGCGGTTGGCCCAACGGCTGGCCCAGCGCTTGGAACCGGAGTCCTGGCGGTTGACGCGCCAGCCGGCGAACAGCTTCACCTCCGGCGCGGCGGCGTCGCGTGCGGCCAAAAGCTTGGGGATATCGGCCGGGTCGTTCTGGCCGTCGCCGTCGAGGGTGGCGATCCACGGCGCGCGCGCGGCCTTCACCCCGGTGCGCACGGCGGTGCTCTGGCCGCTCTGGCTGACGTGGTGCAGCACGCGCAGCTCCGGGTGGGCGGCCTTGAGCGAGCGCAGCACCTGCAGGGTGTCATCCCTGGAGTTGTCGTCGACGTAGACGATCTCGAAGTCCACCCGCCCGCGCAGCGCGGCGGTGATCTCGGCGACCAGGGGTGCGACGTTGTCGCGTTCGTTGAAGACGGGGACGACCACCGAAAGTGCGGGTTGGTTCATCGCGGGGATCCGTTCGTGCAGTGGGAAAAAGACCGCGCATTTTCCAGCGCGCGGCTTGATGGAGGATGAGTCAGGCCGCGGCGCCGAAGTAGTCGCGGCACCAGGCCACCACCGGCGGCAGGCCGGCCTCGATCGGCGTGGCCGGGTCGAAGCCGAAGGCGGCGCGCGCGCGGGCGGTGTCGGCCATGGTTTCCACCATGTCGCCCGGCTGCATCGGCCTGTAGACCTTCAGCGCGGGGCGGCCGGCGGCCGTGGCGATCACCTCGATGAAGCGCTCCAGCTCCACCGGCGTGTGGTTGCCGAGGTTGAATACCCGGTGCGGCACGGTGTCCTCCGAAGGATGGTCGAGGGCGCCGAGGATACCGGCGACGATGTCGGAAACATGCGTGAAGTCGCGGCGCATGCGGCCTTCGTTGAACACCTCGATCGGCCGCCCGGCCAGCACCGCGCGCGAGAACAGCAGCGGCGCCATGTCCGGCCGGCCCCAGGGGCCGTACACGGTGAAGAAGCGCAGGCCGGTGGCGCGCAGGCCGTACAGCTGCGCGTAGGTATGGGCCATCAGTTCGTTGGCGGCCTTGGTCGCCGCGTACAGCGAGCGCGGCTGGTCCACGCGCTGGTCCTCGGAGAACGGCGGCGTGGCCGAATCGCCGTAGACCGAGCTGCTCGAGGCGTAGACCAGGTGCTGCACGCCGCGGTGGCGGCACAGCTCCAGCATGTTGACGAAGCCGACCAGGTTGCTGTCGACGTAGGCATGCGGGTTCTGCAGCGAGTAGCGCACGCCGGCCTGCGCGGCCAGGTGGATCACCCGCGTCGGCTGGATCTCGTCGAACAGCGCGGCCAGGCCGTCGCGGTCGGTCAGGTCCAGCGCGCGGATGTCGGCCTGCGGGCACAGCGCGGCGACGCGGTCGCGCTTGATCCGCGGGTCGTAGTAGTCGTTGTAGTTGTCCAGCCCCACCACGCGCTCGCCGCGCGCGGCCAGGGCCTGGCAGGTGTAGGCACCGATGAAGCCGGCGGCGCCGGTGACGAGGAGGGTCATCTGGTTGTCCGGATTTGCTTGATTGAAGCCCCTCTCCCTCCGGGAGAGGGGTTGGGGTGAGGGTTGGGCGGAGCCCCATCGACGTCCGTATACACGAGTCTGCCCGTATCCTCATCCGGCGCTTCGCGCCACTGCATTCGGTACATCCTGTGCCTCTCCCTGCGGGCGGCTTCGCCGTGCCAAACGGCAGTCCTGCCGTTTTGTCTCCCGGAGGGAGGAGGGACGCAACGGCTACAGCGTCATTGGCTCCTTTGCCAGGGTCTGCTTGCGTTCCTTGCTGAAAGCCCACCACGGCTGCGGCGCCTCCCCGGCCATGAAGCGCACGATCGACAGGAACACGTCGATCACGCAGGGGTCGTGCACCACGCCCGTCTTCAGGCACAGCTGCGCGTACATGTCATAGGGATCGCGCCCGCGCAGGTGCGCGGGAACCCGGATCCCGATCAGACGGAGATCCTTTTCACAGGCCGGCCCGACATTCGGCAGGTCGGTCAGACGCAACAGGTGATTGCGGTCGACCTTGTTGGGGTTCATTGCCTTGCATGCACCTCGGGGGTGGATGGAACGTCAGCCGTGCTGACGGGTACGCAGCCTTTCCAGCACGCCGTCGAGCGTGTCCAGGTCGGTGTAGTGGATGACCAGCCTGCCCTTGCCGCCGCGGCCGTGGTTGATCGCGACCTTCGTGCCCAGCGACTCGGACAGCTCGGTTTCCAGCGAGGCGATGTCGGCCTGCGGCGCGCTCGGCGCCGGCTTGGCCTTGCGCGCGCCCGGCACCTTGCCGGCGGCGAACTGCTGGGCGCGGTGCTCGACCTCGCGCACCGACCAGCCCTCGTCGGCGGCATCCTGCGCCAGCTTGGTCGCCAGCTCCGGCGCCAGCGTCAGCAGCGCGCGGGCGTGGCCCATTTCCAGGCGGCGGCTTTCCAGCAGCACGCGCACGCCGATGGGCAGGTCGATCAGGCGCAGCAGGTTGGACACCGACGCGCGCGAGCGGCCCACCGCCTGCGCGGCCTCGGCATGGGTCAGCGAGAATTCGGAGATCAGCCGCTGCAGCGCCTCGGCCTCCTCCAGCGGGTTGAGGTCCTCGCGCTGGATGTTCTCGATCAGCGCCATCGCGATGACGGTGCGGTCTTCCAGCTCGCGCACCACCACCGGCACTTCGTCCAGCCCGGCCAGGCGCGAGGCGCGCCAGCGGCGCTCGCCGGCGACGATCTCGTACCTGCCGCCCTCGACCTGGCGCACCAGGATCGGCTGGATCACGCCCTGCGCCTTGATCGACTCGGACAGCTCGGACAGCTTGGCCTCGTCCATCTCGCGGCGCGGCTGGTACTTGCCCGGCTGCAGCAGGTCGATCTGCAGTTTGCGCAGCACTTCGCCCGGCTGCGGTTCGGCCACGGCCGCCACCGATACCGGCGTCACCGCGCCCTTGGGACCCAGCAGCGCGTCCAGGCCACGGCCCAGGCCACGTTTCTTTGCAGCGCTCATCAGACAGCCTCCACGGCCCTGACGGCCCTGTTGCGTTCATCGGTGCGGCGGATGAGCTCCCCCGCCAGACCGAGGTAGGCCACGCCGCCGCGCGAGGTACGGTCGTAGCCGACGATGCTCTGGCCGTGGCTCGGCGCCTCGGCCAGGCGCACGTTGCGCGGCACGATGGTGCGGAACACGCGGTCGCCGAAATGCTCGGTGAGCTCGGCCGACACGGCGTTGGCCAGGTTGTTGCGCACGTCGAACATGGTGCGCAGCACGCCTTCGATCTCCAGGCCCGGGTTGAGGCTGGCGCGCAGCGCCTCGATGGTCTCCACCAGCGCGCTCAGGCCTTCCAGCGCGTAGTACTCGCACTGCATCGGCACCAGCACCGAGTCGGCGGCGGCCAGCGCGTTGAGCGTCAGCAGCGACAGCGCTGGCGGGCAGTCGATCAGGATGAAGTCGTATTCGCCGCGGATCGGCGCCAGCGCGCGCTTGAGCCGCTGCTCGCGGCCTTCCTGCTCCATCAGCTGGATCTCGGCCGCGGTCAGGTCGATGTTGCCCGGCAGCAGGTCATAGCCTTCCGGCGCCTTCACCCGGATGTCGGCCGCACTGCTCTCGCCCAGCAGCAGGTCGCAGGTGGAGGCCGCGACCTCGCGCTTGTCCACGCCGCTGCCCATGGTCGCGTTGCCCTGCGAATCCAGGTCGACCAGCAGCACGCGCCGGGGCGCCGTGGCGAGGGCGGCGGCCAGGTTCACGGCGGTGGTGGTCTTGCCGACGCCGCCTTTCTGGTTGGCGATGGCGATGATGCGAGCCATGCGGGTGGGCCTCATGGGCTGGAAGGTTGGGACTGGGCATTATGCGGGCTGGGGGCCGGATCGGGGAAATCGGGCCGGAGCGCTGCTCGCACGCGCTCTCCTGCTCACTCCGGGAGACGAAACGGCAGGAAGGCCGTTCCGCTTGCGGCGGGCCCGTCCGACGGGGGCGCACGGGATTCGCATGCAGGCGGGGTTTAGGGGCGGGCGGAGTTTCCTGCAGCCCGATGCTGCGGGGCTTCGCCCCGCCCCTCTCCCCAACCCCTCTCCCGGTGGGAGAGGGGCTCGGGCAGGTGCGCCGCTAGGTGCGGCTGCACACCACCAGGTGGCGTTCGCCGACCAGGCCGGGCACCTGCAGCGGACGGACCTCCAGCACGCGCCAGTCTGCGGGCAGCGCGGCGATCTCCTCGTGCGGGTGCACGCCCTTCATTGCCAACAGGTGACCGCCCGGGCGCAGCAGGTGGCCGCCGACCGCGACGATGCCGGCCATGGTGTCCATGGCGCGGGCGGTCAGGTTGTCGTAGGCGGCCGGCTCGTCCAGCGCTTCGGCGCGGGATTCGGCCACGCGGGCGTTGTCCAGGCCGAGCTGGCGCACGGCCTCGCGCAGGAAGCGCGCCTTCTTGCCGTTGCTCTCCACCAGCGTCACCCGCAGCTGCGGGCGGGCGATGGCCAGCGGGATGCCGGGCAGCCCGGGGCCGGTGCCGAGGTCAGCCAAGGTGCCGGACTCGACGTGCGGCACCATCGCCAGCGAATCGAGCAGGTGGCGGGTGACCATCTCGTGCGGATCGCGGATGGCGGTGAGGTTGTAGGTCTTGTTCCAGCGCACCAGCAGCGCCAGGTAGGCCAGCAGCGGCGGCGCCAGCGCGGCGTCCAGGCCCATGGCCTGCAGGCCGCGCTGCAGTTCGTCGGCCACGCCGGGCGGGAGGGAGGTGTCGTTCATGGCGGAATTATGGAGGAGCGCACCGTGGTGCGCGATGGGCTTTCCCGCTTGAACCCGCGCGCATGGATGTGCGCGCCGTTGCAGAGGGCTCTGCATGCAAGCCCCGGTCGCGCACTGAAGTGCGCTCCTACGCGGGGTACCACGCCAGTGCGGCGCGGAAGTCCGCCGCGGCCTGCCATTCGTGCAGGTGCCAGCGCGCCGCGTCGCCCAGCCCTGGGTCGCACCAGGCCAGGTACAGCGCGCCGTCCTCGCCGGGCGCGAAGCGCAGCCGGTGCAGGCCGAAGGAAATGCCGTGGCCGTGCGCCTTGAGCAGGGCTTCCTTGGCGCACCAGACGCGGAAGAACCAGTGTTCGCGGGCGGCATCGTCCAGCCCGTCCAGCCAGGCGATCTCGTCGGGATGGAAGAAACGGGCGATCACCTGCCGCATCTGCCGGCGCGGGCGCTGCTGTTCCAGATCCACGCCCAGCCGGGCGCGTTCGCCCAGCGCCACCAGCAGGTGGCCGCCGCTGTGGCTCCAGCCGGTGCCGTAGTGCGAGAGTTCGCCGATCAGCCAGGGCCGGCCGCGCTCGTCGCGGGTCAGCGGCAGCGCCTGCGGGGTGCTGCCGAGTTGGGCCGCCAGCAGTTCGCGCGCCTGCGGTTCGCCGCGGGTGCCCGGCACGTGCGGCAGCTGCCAGACCGTCACCTGCCCGAACCGCCAGGCCTGTACCGCTTCCATCAGCGCTCGGCCCCGGTCCACAACCGCTTCACGCCCGATCGTCTTGACTGCACGGGTCGCACCGCTCCGGGTGCATTGACGAAAGGAGATATCGGCATGGGCATCATCGTCTGGTTGATCGTGGGCGGCGTCGTTGGCTGGCTGGCCAGCCTCATCATGCGCCGCGATGCGCAGCAGGGCATCATCCTCAACATCGTGGTGGGCATCATCGGCGCGATGATCGCCGGCTTCCTGTTCAGCGGCGGCAGCATCAACGGCGCCATCACCCTGCGTTCGTTCCTGCTCTCGCTGGTCGGCGCGGTGATCCTGCTGGCCATCGTCAACCTGTTCACGCGCAAGAGCATCCGCTGACCCGCTGACCCGCGGGCCAGCGCAGCCCGAAGCCCGGCCGGCAACGGCCGGGCTTCGTCGTCTCAGCCGCTGGCCAGCTGCACCCACGCCGGCGCATGGTCGCTGGGACGGTCCCAGGTGCGCGGCTCGCGGTCGATGCCGGCGGCCACCGCCTGCGGCCGCAGCGCTTCGGACACCAGGGTCAGGTCGATGCGCAGGCCCAAGTCGCGGCGGAAGCCCGCCGCGCGGTAATCCCACCAGCTGAACACGCCGGCCGCATCGTTGTGCAGGCGGAAGCCGTCGTGCAGACCCAGCTGCAGCAGCTTGTTCAGCGCGCCGCGCTCGGCGGTGGAAGTGAGGATGTGGTCGCCGTTCCACACCGCCGGGTCGTGCACGTCGCGGTCGTCCGGGGCGATGTTGAAGTCGCCCAGCACCACCAGCTTCGGGTATTTCAGCAGTTCGGCGGCGATCCAGGCGTGCACCGCCTCCAGCCAGCGCAGCTTGTAGGCGTACTTCTCGGTACCCACGTCCTGGCCGTTGACCACGTAGAGGTTGACCACGCGCACGCCGTTGACGGTGCCGGCGATCGCCCGCTTCTGCTCGTCGTCGAAACCGGGGATGCCGATCTGCACGTCCTCGATCGGGTCGCGCGCCAGCAGCGCCACGCCGTTGTAGGTCTTCTGCCCGGCGAACACGTTGCGGTAGCCCAGCTCGAGCAGGCGCGTGTCCGGGAACTTGTGGTCCTCCAGCTTGGTTTCCTGGATGCCGACCACGTCCGGGGCGAAAGCGGCCAGCCACTGTTCCAGGTGCGGCAGGCGGACATTGAGCGAATTGACGTTCCACGAGGCGATTTTCATGCCGCGATTCTACGGCCTGCCGGCGCGCGCCGGGCCGGCGGCGCCCGGGCCACTGCAAACAAACGCTATCGCATGAATGTCCGGGAACGCACTTTTTCAGCGTTCCGAATCGCGCAGACTGCCCCGCAGGATGAGGGGAAACCATGCGTAGCAAGCTGTTCGTGCCCGGCGCCCGCCCGGAACTGTTCGACAAGGCGATGGCCGGCGCGGCCGATGCCCTGTCCCTGGACCTGGAAGACTCCGTGCCCGAGGCCGGCAAGGCCGCCGCGCGCGTGCAGGTCGGCGCGTTCCTCCGCCGCGACGACGTGGCCGCCAGCGGCCGCCTGCTGATCGTGCGCAGCAATGGCACCGGCAGCGACCACTTCGCCGCCGACCTGGCGGCGGTGGCGCTGCCGTCGGTCTGGCTGCTCAACCTGCCCAAGGTCGAATCCGTGGCGCAGGTGCGCGAGGCGGCCGCCGCGCTAGAACGCGCCGAGGCCGGCAACGGCGTCGCACGGCCGATCGGCCTGCTGCTCAACATCGAGACGCCGCGCGGCCTGCGCCTGGCCGCGGAACTGGCCGCCGCGCATCCGCGCGTGGCCGGCCTGCAGCTCGGCCTGGGTGACCTGTTCGCGCCCAATGGCATCGCCCGCACCGCGGCCAACGTGCACGCCACGCTGTTCGCGCTGCGCATGGCGGCGGCCGAGGCCGGCGTGTTCGCCTGCGATGGCGCTTTTCCCGACGTCGGCGACGACGAGGGCTTCCGCGCCGAGGCGCGGATGGCGCGGGAGCTGGGCTTCATCGGCAAGAGCTGCATCCACCCGCGCCAGGTCGGCCTGGCCAACGCGGCCTTCGACGTCTCCGGCGACGCGGTCGAGGAAGCCCGCCGCATCGTCGCGGCCGCGACGGCGGCGGCCGCGCAGGGCCGCGGCGCGTTCCTGTTCGAGGGCCGCATGATCGACCTGCCTTTCCTGCGCCGCGCCGAAGCGCTGCTGGCCGCCGCCAGCCGCACGCGCGACGTTTCCTGACCCCGCCTTTCCGAGCCATGCCGATGCCGATCCCCGCCGTGCCCGCCTCTCCCCTGTCCCGACGCCTGCTGCGCGGCCTGCGCCTGTTCGCGGCGGCGGCGCTGCTGGCGCTGGGCGGCACCGCCGCGGCGGAGAACCTGAGCACGGTGGCGTCGGAAACGCTGGCGCCGCTGCCGGCCGAGGCGGTCCAGCCACGGCTGCTGGCGGTCGATGGCCGCGATGTCGCCCTGTCCGCCGGTGGCGCCTGGACGCTGGCCAGCGACGGCAGGACGTGGCGGCCGCTCACGCTGGCGCCGGTCGGCGCCACGACTGACATGCGCATGGCGGTCAACGCCGGCGGCCGGACCTGGCTGCTGCGCGGCACCTCCGCCGACAGCAGCGACCGCCTGCAGAGCGCGCGGCTGCAGGGCGACACCCTGGTGCTGGAGCAGACGCTGGCGCTGCCGGTGGCGCTCGGCCAGGCGCAGGCGGCCGCGCTCGGCGACGTGCTGTATGTGGCCGGCACCGGCGCCGACGGCTCGATGCATCTCTACCGGCACGCGCTGGCGGCCGGGGCCGGCGGCTGGCAGCCACAGCCGGTGTGGCCGGCCAGCGGCCGGCTGGTGGCGCTGCAGGGCCAGAAGGGCGGGCTGTACGCCGCCATCGGCGATGCGACCGGCGACGCGCTGTGGCGCTGGACCGCGGACAACGGCTGGCAGCAGGCGCCAGCGCCGGAAGGGCACGTCCTGCCCGGCTCGCTGCGCGCGCTCGGCCAGGCGCACCTGCTGATGCTGGTCCGCGACGCGCAGGGCACCGGCCTGCGTACCTTCCACACCATCACCAGCGCCTGGGCCACGCTCGGCGCGCCGGCCGTGCAGGCGCCGCAGGGCATCGCCGCGCGCGGCAACGGCCTGGTCTGGGCCGGCGCCGACGGCAGCGTGCACCAGGCCGAGGTGCAGGGCGGCAAGCACCTGCTGGGCTGGCTGGACTGGAGCGTGATCGTCATCTACCTGGCCGGCATGATCGGCATCGGCGTGTACTTCTACCTGAAGGACCAGACGTCCTCGGAGTCGGAGTTCTTCGTCGGCGGCCGCAGCATCCCGTTCTGGGCCGCGGGCATCAGCCTGTACGCGACCAACACCAGTTCGATCAGCTTCATCGCCATCCCGGCCAAGGCCTACGAAACCAACTGGCAGTACCTGACCAACAACCTGGTCGCGGTGCTGGGCCTGATGTTCGTGGCGGTGTGGATCGTGCCGCTGCTGCGGCGGCTGGACCTGATGAGCGTGTTCTCCTACCTGGAGACGCGCTTCCACCCGGCCATCCGCATGCTCGCCAGCGCGCTGGCCATCGCCATGCAGGTCGGCAGCCGGCTGAGCGTGATCCTGTTCCTGCCGGCGCTGGCGATCGCCACCATCACCGGCATCGACGTGGTCTGGAGCATCCTGATCATGGGCATCTTCACCATCGTCTACACGGTGATGGGCGGCATGCGCGCGGTGGTGTGGACCGACTTCGTGCAGGTGTTCGTGAAGATGGGCGGCGCGATCTTCGCCATCGGCTTCATCGTGTGGACGCTGGGCGCCGACTTCGACAGCATCCGCGAAGCGGCGATGGCCGAGCACAAGACCAAGCTGCTGGACTTCAGCTTCGACCTGACCAAGGCCACGGTGTGGGGCTTCATCTTCCTGGTCGTGTTCGACGTGGTGCTGACCTTCCCCAAGGACCAGGTGCTGATGCAGCGCACGCTGGCGACCAAGTCGGACAAGGAAGCCGGGCGCTCGATCTGGATCTTCGCCGCGATCATGATCCCCGGCGGCTTCATCTTCTACAGCATCGGCACCGCGCTGTGGATGTACTACAAGCACAACCCGGGCCGGCTGGACCCGCTGCTGCCGATCGACGCCACCTTCCCGCTGTTCATCGCCGCGGAACTGCCGCCGGGCGTGACCGGGCTGATCATCGCCGGCATCTTCGCCGCGGCCATGTCCACGCTGTCGAGCATCATCAACAGCGTGGCGACCCTGCTGTCGGTGGACTTCTACGACAAGCTGGCGAAGAACCCGACCGAACGCGGCAGCGTGCGCTTCGCCGAGATCATGACCGTGGTCGTCGGCCTGGCCGGCATGGGCCTGGCGCTGGTGCTCTCGCGCTACGACATCCATTCGCTGTTCGACGTCTCCATCGAGCTGGCCGGCCTGCTCGGCGGCGGCTTCGCCGGCGCCTACACGCTGGGCATGTTCACCCGCCGCGCCAACTCGCCGGGCGTGGCCATCGGCATCGCCGGCAGCATCGCGCTGACCCTGCTGGCGTGGTCGTTCGACCTGGTGCACCCGTACTTCTACCTGGGCATCTCGATCCTGCTGTGCATCGTGATCGGCTACCTGGCGAGCCTGTGCTTCCCGGCGCCGGCGCGTTCGCTCAAGGGCCTGACGATCTACCGCCAGGACGCGACATGAACGGCGCGCGCGCCGCGTCCGCGACCATGACGTTGGTCGGATGCCGCGCGCCATGCCCTCCTGTAGCGTTGCCCCGGACCCAGAGGGCATAGCCGTGGAAACCCAGTTCCTCAACACCTTCGTCACCGTGGTCGACCGCGGTTCGATGGCCGCGGCGGCGCGCTCGCTGCACATCACCCCGGCTGCGGTCGCGCAGCAGATCCGCACCCTGGAACGCGAGCTCGGCGCGCCGCTGATCGCGCGCGCCGGACGCACGGTCAGCGTCACCGCCGAGGGCGCGCGCATCCTGCAGCGCGCGCGCGACCTGCTGCGCGACGTGTCGGACCTGCGCAGCGTGGCCAACGAAAGCGGCATGGCCGGCGAGTTGCGGCTGGGCGCCTGCCCGACCGCGCTGGCCGGGCTGGTGCCGGACATCCTGGCGCGCATGGTGGCCAAGTTTCCCGAGATCAACGTGTTCATCCGCCCCGGCTATTCGGCCGACCTGTACGGCGCGGTGGAGGCCGGCGACCTGGACGCGGCGATGGTGCTGCAGGCGCCGTTCTCGCTGCCCAAGACCTGCGACTGGCAGCTGCTGCGCGAGGAGCCGATGGTGGTGCTGGCGCCGGCGCGGCTGGCCGGGCGCGACCCGCACGAGCTGCTGCGCGACGAACCGCTGATCCGCTACGACCGCCACGAGTGGGGCGGGCGCCAGGCCGACGAATACCTGCGCCGCGTCGGCATCGTGCCGCGCGAGCGTTTCGAGCTCAACGCGCTCAACGCCATCGCGGTGATGGTGGACCGCGGCCTGGGCGTATCGCTGGTGCCGGACTGGGCGCGGCCGTGGCCCGAGGGCCTGGCGGTGGCGCGGCTGCCCCTTCCCGCGCCATGCGAGCCGCGCCGCATCGGCATGGTCTGGTCGCGCTCGTCGGTGCGCATCCGCCAGGTCAACGCGCTGCTGGAAGAAAGCCGCGCGGCGTTGCTGCCCGGCCGCGCCTGAGCGGCGCCCGCGGCCGATCGCCTTGCCCGCGATCGGCAACAAACGCTAGGCAATGAACATACGAATCCGCGCTTCTATCGTCATGAAGCCGCACCTAGTCTTCGCCCATGACCGGCCAACGCGTGGCCAGGCTCCGCAGAGAGCCGCCACCACGCCGGTACGGCGGGCGCGAGCCCGGACGTGTTTCCCGGCGCGCGCGGCTCCCCGGTCGTCGATGCCGCAATCCACTTCGGGGGGAGAGAGAACCATGACCAATGCAATCAGCGCACGCAGCGGCGCGGCGGCCAGGACGCACCTGTCGATGGCCGTCGGCCTGGTGCTGGCCACCGCCAGCCTGTCCGCCGCCGCGCAGGACGCGGGCACCGCCCAGGCGGCCAACCAGGACGCGATCAACCTGGACAACGTGATCGTCACCGGCACGCGCGCGCCCAAGGCCGTGGACCGCATCCCCGGCGCGGTCAGCATCGTCAGCCTGCAGGAAGTGCAGAACTCGCTGAGCCTGACCGAGGACGCCACCGCGGTGCTCACCCGCACCATCCCGGGTTATTCCGAATCGACCCAGGCGCTGACCAACTCCGGCGAGACCCTGCGCGGGCGCATCGCGCTGCGCCTGTTCGACGGCATCCCGCAGACCTCGCCGCTGCGCGAGACCAACCGCGCCGGCAGCTTCACCGACCTGGGCGTGATCGGCCGCATCGAGGTGGTCAACGGCCCGTCCGCGGCCGAAGGCGTCGGCGCCGCCGGCGGCATCATCAACTACATTTCCCGGACCCCGGACGAAGGCAGCCACACCACCGTCAACACCCGCTGGAGCACCCAGGGCCGCGACGACAGCGACGGCTGGAAGGTCGGCCTGACCTTCGGCCACAAGGAAGACGCCTACGACCTGCTGCTGGCCACTTCCTTCGTCGACCGCGGCATGGCCTACGACGGCAAGGGCCGCAAGATCGGCATGCGCGGCTCGGGCACGATCAACGATTCCGAAGCCAAGAACCTGTTCCTCAAGCTGGGCACCAACTTCGGCGAAGCCGACATGCAGCGCCTGCAGGTGTCGGTCAGCCGCTTCAACCTGACCGGCAAGGGCAACTACACCGGCGTGATCGGCGACCGCGCCAACAACATCACCTCCACGTCGGTGCCCGGCACGCCGCTCGGCGCCAAGACCGAGTTCAACGACTTCAACCAGATCGCGCTGTCCTACAGCCACTCCGATTTCTTCGGCGGCACCCTGCTGGCCGACGCCTACCGCGCCGACCAGCACATGCGCTACCCGGCCGAGGACGGCGCCGACCGCCAGGACCCGCTGATCGCGCCGATCGGCACGCTGATCGACCAGTCCGAGGTCAACTCCGACAAGAAGGGCTTCCGCACCTCCTGGACCCGCGGCGGCCTGTTCAACGTGGACGGCCTGGAACTGCGCCTGGGCGTGGACCGGGTGAAGGACACCACCGACCAGCGCCTGGCGCTGACCAACCGCGTGTGGGTGCCGCCGATGGAGTACACCTCTACCGCGCCGTACACGCAGCTGAGCTGGGACATCGGCGACCTCACCCTGAGTGGCGGCGTGCGCCGCGAGAGCGGCGAACTGCACGTGGACAGCTACACCACCACGTACTACAACAAGCGCGTGTTCGTCGAAGGCGGCACCCTGAAGTACCGCGAGACGCTGCCCAACGCCGGCCTGGTCTACCGCTTCACCGATACCCTGTCGGCCTACGCCTCGTACTCGGAAGGCTTCAGCCTGCCCAACGTCGGCATCCCGCTGCGCAACATCAACAAGCCGGGCTACAAGGTCGACGGCATCCTCGACCTGCAGCCGATCATCGTGGAGAACAAGGAGATCGGCTTCAACTGGCGCGCCGGCAACGCATCGGCGAGCGCGTCGTACTACCGCAGCTATTCCGAGCTCGGCGTCTCGCTGAGCACCGATCCGGTCACCGGCGACTTCGTCATGAACCGCGGCCCGGTGCGCATCAACGGCATCGAACTGACCGGCAGCTACGACTTCAGCAGCGACCTCAAGCTCAGCGCGATGTACTCGCACATCGTCGGCAAGACCTGGTTCACCAAAAACGGGCCGCTGGACAAGCGCATGGGCGCCAACGACGTCAGCCCGGACAAGATCGGCATGAACCTGTTCTGGCGCTTCGCCCCGCAGGCCGACCTGAACCTGGGCGCGACCACCCTGCTCTCGCGCACCATCAACCAGGGCCGCAGCGGCGCCGAGCACACCTCCGGCCGCACCCTGCTGGACCTGAGCGTGAACTACGACACCGGCCGCTTCGGCAAGCTGACCCTCGGCCTGGAGAACCTGCTGGACAAGCAGTACATCCTGACCACCTCCGAGGCCAGCAACGCCAACGACGACTGGATGGCCGGGCGCGGGCGCGTGATCTCGCTCTCGCACACCATCGCGTTCTGATCGTCGCACTCCGCAGCGGCGCCCCGGTCTCCGGGGCGCCGCGTTCTTTTGCGCGGCAGGCGGAAACGACGGATCACACCAGCATCGCTGTGGCCTGAAGCAAGCGCGCTTCGCTTTGCGCCGTCGCGTCCGCCGTCTAGGCTGGTTCCTGGAACGCGTCCCACGCGAAGGGGGCTTCCCCGCGCCCTCCCGTCCGGCTCGCGCCGCCGGCCATACGGAACAGCAGCATGCATCCCGCAGCGACCACAACCGGCATTGCACCATCGACCGCATGGCACGCGCCGTCGCGTCGGCTGCCGGCCATGCTGCTGGCGGCCTGCTGCATCGCGCCGGCCGTGGCGGCCCACGCCGACGACCGCTGGCAGCGGCTGGACGGGTTCCTGCAGGCCAGCACCGGCCCCGGCCGGTTCCCCGGCGCCGTGGCCGTGGTCGAGCACCAGGGCCGCGTCGCCTTCCATGGCAGCTGGGGCCATGCCGACAGCGCCGGCACGCGGCCGCTGCGCGAGGACGCCATCTTCCGCATCTACTCGATGACCAAGCCGGTGACTTCGGCGGCAGTGCTGATGTTGATGGAGGAAGGCAGGCTCTCGCTGGACGACCCGCTGTCGCGCTACCTGCCCGCTTTCGCCGACCGCCAGGTGGTGATCGGCGGCGACATCGCGCATCCGCAGCTGGCGCCGTCGCCCAGGGCGATCACCCTGCGCCACCTGCTGACCCATACCAGCGGCCTGGCCGCGGCCTCGGACACGCACCCGGTCGCGACCCGGTTGTTGACCGCCGCCGACGTGGACAGCGCCACGTCGCTGGAGGACGCCGCCGCGCGCCTGGCCACGCTGCCGCTGGCCGACGCGCCCGGCACGCACTTTCATTACGAAGGCAGCAACACCGAGCTGCTGGCGCGGGTGGTGGAAGTGGTCAGCGGCCAGCCGTTCGCGCAGTTCCTGCAGCAGCGCATCTTCGATCCACTGGCGATGCGCGACACTGGTTTCGAAGTACCGGCCGCGCAGCGCGGGCGCGTGGTCGAACTGCCGACGAGCGAAGACGACGGCCGCCTGCGCGTGGCCGACACCGCCAGCGCGCGCCACCCCGGCGTACGCCTGAAGGGCTACGACAGCGGCGCCGGCGGCCTGTATTCCACGGCCGCCGATTACCTGAAGTTCGCGCGCATGCTGCTCGACGAGGGCCGCGGCAACGGGCGGCAGCTGCTGTCGCGCAAGACCATCGAACTGATGATGGCCGACCAGCTCGGCGGTTTCGTGCCGGCGGTTCCCAGCCAGGGGCCGGGCGAAGGCTTCGGGCTGGGCGGTTATGTCGTCACCGATCCGGCCGCGCGCGGCAGGCTGGGCAGCGTGGGCCAGTTCGGCTGGTCCGGCGCCGCCTCGACCTACTTCACCATCGACCGCCGCGAACGGCTGGTCGCGATCCTGATGCTGCAGTACCTGCCCGGCGGCGAGCGGCCGCTGGTGTCGCCGTCGACCCGCTTCTACAACCTCGTCTACCAGGCCCTTCCATGAGCTCCACCGTCCTCGTCGCCGGCTCGGCCAATCTCGATTTCGTGGTGCGCGCGGCGCATGTGCCGGCGCCGGGCGAGACCGTGCTCGGCCGCGGCTTCCAGACCTTCCCCGGCGGCAAGGGCGCCAACCAGGCGGTGGCCTGCGCGCGCGCCGGCGGCGCCGATACGCGCATGCTGGTGGCACTGGGCGCGGACGATTTCGCCAGGCCCATCGAGGCCTCGCTGGCGGATGCCGGCGTGCGGCTGCACATCGTGCGCGACGCGCAGCTGCCGACCGGCACCGCCTTCATCTGCCTGTCCGACGACGCCGAGAACGCCATCACCGTCGCCCCCGGCGCCAACATGGCGCTGCAGCCCGCGCACCTGCCGCCGCTGGACGGCGTGCAGTGGCTGCTGCTGCAGCTAGAAACGCCGCTGCCCACCGTGCTCGCCCACGCGCAGGCCGCGCGTGCGGCCGGGGTCAAGGTGGCGCTCAACGCCGCGCCGGCGCAGGTGCTGCCGGTCGAACTACTGGCCGCGCTGGACCTGCTGATCGTCAACGAAGGCGAGCTGGACGTGGTGGCCGGCCATCCGCCGGACCTGGCCAGCGGCCTGGCGCGGCTGGACGTGCCGTGCGTGATCGTCACCCTCGGCGCGCGCGGCTGTCTGGCGCGCAGCGAAGGCCACACCCTGCTGCAGCCGGCGTTCGCCATCGCGCCGGTCGATACCACCGCCGCCGGCGATACGTTCTGCGGCACCCTGGTGGCGTCGCTGGCGCGCGGGCAGGCGCTGCCGCAGGCGCTGCTCGCCGCCAGTGCCGCCTCCGCGCTGGCCTGCACCCGGCTGGGCGCGCAGTCCAGCATCCCCGGCCATGCCGAGGTCGCCGCCCTGCTGGCCGACGCCGCACGCGTACCCGGCGCCGACGCCCATGCCGCGCTGGCGGCGTGGTGCGCGCTTTGACCCTTTCAGTTTCCGTTGGATGAATGCCATGACCACGCCGTACACCACGCCCGATTACGACAATGAAGCCACCGACCACGGGCGTGAGGCGATCACCACCGAATACAAGTTCTCCCACGTCACCACCGGCCGCTACCTGCCCACCCCGGGCAAGGCGCCGGCCTGGCCGTTCGCCGACATCGGCAGCTGGATGATCGACGCCAACGCCAGCGCGGCCGACTGGCTCACCGAGCTGAAGGACTGGCGCCGCGAGCACCTGGTGCGCATCGGCTACACCGACGCCAACTACCGGCGCCCGGAACTGCAGTGGGCGCAGCGCAACTTCGTGCACGCGCAGATGATGGTCGAGGACCGCTACTTCTTCGACGTGGAGACCGCGCGGTACACGGTGGACCGCTATCTGGACGACCTGGTCGCGCGCTTCGGCGGGATCGATTCGGTGCTGATCTGGTACGTCTACCCGAACATCGGCATCGACGACCGCAACCAGTTCGACCTGGCGCACACCCTGCCCGGCGGCATCGACGGCCTGAAGGCCGCGGTGCAGGCGTTCCAGAAGCGCGGCGTGCGCGTATTTCTGCCGGCCAAACCGTGGGACCACGGCACCCGCGACCCCGGCGTGACGCACTGGGACGGCATGGCGGAGATCATCCAGGCCACCGGCGCCGACGGCATCAACGGCGACACCTTCAACGGCGTGCCGCGCGCGTTCTTCGACGCCTGCGACGCCAGGGGCAACCCGGTGGTGGTGCAGCCCGAGTCCACCATCAGCTCGGAAGAACAGCTGATCTGGAATGTGCAGAGCTGGGGCAAGAAGGCGCCGGACGGCCCGGTGCCGCCGGTGTCCAAGTGGAAGTGGCTGGAGCCGCGCCACATGGTCAACTACGAGAACCGCTGGGGCCGCAACCGCAACCACGACCTGCAGTACTGCTTCTTCAACGGCATCGGCTACAACGCGTGGGAGAACATCTGGGGCATCTGGAACGCGTTCACCGCGCGCGACGGCGAAACCCTGCGCCGCATCGCCGCCATCTACCGCCAGTTCCCGCAGCTGGTGGTATCGATGGACTGGGAGCCCTACCAGGTCTGCTACCAGGGCGGCATCTTCGCCAGCAAATTCCCTGTCGATGGCCTGTGCCTGCACACCTTCATCAACCGCAACGAGTACGCGGTGGACGGCGAGCAGATCGGCCTGCCGCACGTGGACGGCACGCGTTATTACGACGTGTGGCATGGCGCCGAGCTGGCGCCGGCGGTGCGCGACGGCGTGGCGGTGATCGAACTGCCGATGGAAGCGCGCGGCTTCGGCGCGGTGCTGAGCGTGCGGGCGGGCGTGGTGCTGGAAGGCTTCGATGCGTTCATGGCCGAAGCCGCCAGACGCGCCGAACAGCCGCTCAACAGCCATTCCGGCGCCTGGAAGGCGGCCCCGCAGCAGTTGCGCGCGATCGCGGCGACGCCCGCACAGGCCACCGCGCCGGAAGGCATGGTTGCCATTCCTGCCGGCGAGTTCGTGTTCGCCGTGGGCGGTATCGAGATCGAAGGCTTCAACTGGGCCGGCCAGGACGTGCAGTACCCGTGGGAGGACTGCCCGCGCCGCCACCATCGCCGGCGCATGCGGATGGCTGCGTTCCATATCGATCGCCATCCGGTCACCAACGCGCAGTTCAAGGCCTTCATCGATGCCACCGGCTACCACCCGGCCGACGACATCAATTTCCTCGCCCACTGGGTGGACGGCGCGCCGCGCGCCGGCTGGGACAACAAGCCGGTGACCTGGGTATCGCTGGAAGACGCCCGCGCCTACGCCGCCTGGGCCGGCAAGCGCCTGCCGCACGAATGGGAATGGCAGTACGCCGCGCAGGGCGGCGACGGCCGGCTGTACCCGTGGGGCAACGAGTGGGACCAGACCCGCGTGCCGCGCGTGAACCGCGGCCGCCGCATCCTGCCGCCGGACGACGTGGACGCGCACCCGCGCGGCGCCAGCCCGTTCGGCGTGGAAGACCTGGTCGGCAACGTGTGGCAGTGGACCGACGAGTTCGTCGACGAGCACACCCGCGCGGCGATCCTGCGCGGCGGCTCCAGCTACCAGCCGCAGACCTCGCACTGGTATTTCCCGCAGGCCTGGCGCCTGGACCAGCACGGCAAGTATCTGCTGATGGCGCCGGCCAAGGACCGCAGCGGCATGCTCGGCTTCCGCTGCGTGGTGGACGCGGCATGAGCGCGGCCCTGCACGGCGGCCAGCAGCTGGCCGCGCCGGCGGCGGTGCGGCTCGACGGCCTGTTCGGGCAGATGCTCGCGGCCAACCGCGGCGGCCGGCTGAGTCACTTCATCGTCGACGAGGACAGCCCGTCGATCCGCATCTTCGGCCAGGCGCACAAGCAGCAGAACCAGGAAGGCGACTGGTACGGCGAGCATGCCGGCAAGTGGCTGTCGGCCACCGCGCGCGCGGTCGCGCAGGGCGGGCAGCCGCAGCTGGAAGCCAACCTGCGCCGCGTCGCCGACTGGCTGGTCGGCCAGCAGGACGACGACGGCTACCTCGGCACCTACGCCGCCGACCGCCGCTTCACCGTGCCGCAGCCGCCCAGGCCGGAAAGCTGGAACGGCGAGCCGGCGCTGCGTACCTGGGACATCTGGACGCACAGCTACCTGGTGCTGGGCCTGCTGGAAACCTGGCGCGCCCTGGGAGACGAGCGCTACCTGCAGGCCGCGCGCCGCATCGCCGACCTGTGCTGGCAGGCGCTGGAAGCGGGCATCGACATCACCACGCTGGGCAACCACCACGGCATGTCGGCCACGGTGCTGCTGGACCCGGCCGCCGACCTGTACCTGGCCACCGGCGAGCCGCGCTACCTGGCGCTGGCCGAGAAGATCCTGCAGCAGGCCAACGCCAACCCGCGCCTGGCCCTGCTCGACAAGGCACTGGCCGGCGAGGACGCGGCTTTCATCGCCACCGGCAAGGCCTACCAACTGTGCTGGAACCTGGTCGGCCTGGCCAAGCTGTACAAGGCCACCGGCAAGGACACCTACCGCGTCGCCGTCGATGCGCTGTGGCACAACATCCGCGAGCAGCACCTCACCCTCGGCGGCGGCCCCTGGGGCGGCGTGGCGCACCGCTCGCGCGAGGTGTTCAACGCGCCGCGCACCTTCTTCCCGCAGGCCTACGTGGAAACCTGCTCGGTGCTGGCATGGATGCAGCTCAACCGCGAGCTGCTGGCGATCACCGGCCACGCGCGTTACGCCGACGAACTGGAACGCAGCGCCTACAACGACCTGCTGGCGGCGATGGCGCCCGACGGCGAGGACTGGTGCTACTACACCTTCCCCAACGGCAGGCGCGTGCACACCACCTACTGGCGCTGCTGCAAGTCCTCCGGCGCGATGGCGGTGGAGGAGCTGCCGCAGATCGCCTACGGCACCGCCGCCGACGGCAGCCTGCGGGTGAACCTGTACGGGCCCGGCCAGGCGACGCTGCGGCACGCCGAGGCCGGCGCGGTGACGCTGCGCCAGCAGACGCGCTATCCGTTCGACGGCCAGGTCACGCTGCGGGTGACGCCGGAGCGCGCCGCCGCCTTCGGCATCGGCCTGCGCATCCCGGCCTGGGCCGAGGACGCGCGCATCCAGGTCAACGGCGTCGACGTGCCGGTGCGCGCGGGCGCGGACGGCTTCGTACAGCTGCTGCGGCAGTGGCAGGCCGGCGACATCATCAGCGTCGCGCTGCCGATGCGGCCGCAGCTGCAGCGCGCGGCCAACATCAACGTGCAGGAATCGCGCGCGCCCGACGGTTCGCCGGTGGCGCAGGAAGTGCTGCGCTGGGAGTACGTCGGCCTCACCCATGGCCCGCTGGTCTACGCCACCGGGCTGATCGACGGCTACAGGACCGACGAGACGGTGAAGCTGCCGGCCGGCGACCCGTCGAACTGGCTGCAGGTCGGAGAGGACCAGGGCGAAGGCGCGCCGGTGACGATGCGGCTGGAATGCCGCGCGCCGCTGCTGTTCGAGCCCTACTACCGCTGCGGCGGGCGCGGGCACGGCGCGTGGCGTCTGACCTGGCTGTCGCTGGCGCCGGTGGAGTGAAGGCGCCAGCCCACGCTCCATTCGCCGCTTTAGGTCCTCGCTGAAAATACCCGCACGGTATGTTTCTTCCCGGCGACGCGAAGGAAACTGCAATCAAGGAATCGAGTGCCCCCCATGTCAGGAAGCCACAGCCCCTCCCCCTTCGACATCGCCCGCCGCGACGGCGCCACCGGCCCGCTCAGCGGCGTGCGCGTGCTCGACCTGAGCGCCTACATCGCCGGTCCCTACGGCTGCACGCTGCTGGCCGACCAGGGCGCGGAGGTGATCAAGGTGGAGCCGCCGGCCGGCGACAACCTGCGCAAGTACCCGTCCACGCTGGAAGCGGAAAGCCGCGCCTTCCTCGGCGTCAACCGCTCCAAGCGCGGCGTGGTGCTGGACCTTAAGCAGCCGGACCAGCGCGCGGTGCTGATGCGGCTGGTGCGCGAGGCCGACGTGCTGGTGCACAACTTCCGCCCCGGCGTGCCTGCGCGGCTGGGCATCGACTTCGACAGCCTGCAGCGGCTCAATCCGCGGCTGGTGTACTGCGCGGTCACCGGCTACGGCGAGACCGGCCCGCTGCGCGACAAGGCCGGCTACGACCAGGTGCTGCAGACCATGACCGGCATGTGCGCGATGCAGGGCAAGCCCGGCGGCGCGCCGGAAATCCTGTATGGCTCGGTGGTGGACTACTACGCCGCCGCGCTGGTGGCCGCGGGCGTGTCCTCGGCGCTGTACGAGCGCGAGCGCAGCGGCGAGGGCCAGTACGTGGGCGTGTCGCTGCTGCGCAGCGCATTGACCATGCAGTCGGCGCGCATGGTCTGGGCGGAGGGCGAACCGGAAGCGGTGGGCCGCGACATGCGCTCGGGCGGCGTCACCGGCATCCACCCCACCGCCGACGGCTGGCTCTACATCTCGGCCAACACGCCGCATTTCTGGCAGGCGCTGTGCGGGAAGACCGGGCTGCCGGAACTGGCCACCGACCCGCGCTACGACACCGTGCGCAAGCGCGCCGCGCATTCGGACGAACTGCTGGCGCGGCTGCACGCCGCGCTGTCCACGCGCGGCGCGCTGGAGTGGGAAGCGCTGTTCGGCGAGGACGTGCCGTGCGCGGCCGCGCGCAAGGTCGAGGACATGTTCGAGCACCCGCAGGTGCAGGCCGGCGACATGATCGCCTCGCTGCCGCATCCGGTGCTGGGCAGCTACCGCGGCATCACCCGCCCCATCGTGTTCGGCCGCACCCCCGGCCCGCAGCCGTTCGCCGCGCCGGTGTTCGACCAGGACACCGCCACGGTCCTGGCCCGCGTCGCCGACGACGGCGCCACGCCCTGATGCGGAGCGCGCAATGACCCGATCCAAGCTCGCCCAGCTGCGTGACCTGTCCGTCGTCGTCGCCGACACCGGCGATTACGACGCCATCAAGCGCCTGCGCCCCGTCGACTGCACCACCAACCCGACGCTGGTGAAGAAGGCCCTCGACCTGCCGGTCTACGCCGGGCTGATCGAGCGTGAGCTGGAATGGGGCCGCGCCCAGGCCGGCGACCGCACCGAGGTCGCCAAGGCCGTGGTCGACCGCCTGACCATCGGCGTGGGCACGATGCTGGCCGAGCTGGTGCCGGGCCGCGTTTCCACCGAGGTCGATGCCGACCAGGCCCACGACACGGAGGCGACCATCGCCAAGGCGCGCCAGTTCATCGCCATGTACGAAGCGGCCGGCGTGCCACGCGACAAGGTGCTGATCAAGATCGCCGCCACCTGGGCCGGCGTGGAAGCCACGCGCGTGCTGCAGGCCGAGGGCATCGACTGCAACCTGACCCTGATCTTCAACCCGACCCAGGCGCTGGCCTGCTCCGAAGCCGGCGCGTTCCTGATCTCCCCGTTTGTTGGCCGCATCCTCGACTGGTACGTGGCCAACGGCCAGGCGCCGGCCACCATCGATGAAGACCCGGGCGTGAAGTTCGTGCGCGGCGTGTACGCCGAGTTCAAGCGCCGCGGTTCGCCGACGGTGGTGATGGGCGCTTCGTTCCGCTCGACCGCGCAGATCGAGGCGCTGGCCGGCTGCGACCGCCTGACCATCTCGCCGGACCTGCTGGAAAAGCTCGACGCCGATATGGGCGCGCTGCCGCGCAGGCTCTCGCCGCAGCCAGCGGAGGCAGTCAACGTCGCGGCGATCGATGAAGCGACGTTCGACGCCGACATGGCCGCCGACCCGATGGCCACCGAAAAGCTGGCCACCGGCATCGACGCCTTCGCCAGGGACCTGCTCACCCTGCGGCAGAGCATCGCCGCTCGACTCGCCTGAGGCCCGCCATGACCCCGACGCGCACCCCGCTTCCGCTCCTGTTCGCCGCCGGCCTGTGCGTGCTGGCCAGCGCCTGCGCCACCCCGGCAGCGCGCCATGAAGTTCCCGAAATCCGCCCGGGCGTCGCCCGCGGCTATCTGCAGACGGAGCAGCTGCCGGACAGCATCGCCCTGCTGCCGCCGCCACCCGCGCCGGGCTCGGCCGCGTTCGCGCTGGACGAGCAGGTCAACCAGGCGCGCGCCCTGCGCGGCACGCCGCGCTGGCGGCAAGCCACCGCCGACGCCAACCTGCAGTTCCCCGAAGCCGCGTCGATCTTCGCCTGCGCCATCGGTACCCGCATCGACGAAGCCGGCACGCCGCGCCTGTATGGACTGCTGCGCCGCACCCGCACCGACGCGGCGGTGGTCAGCGACGCCGCCAAGCACCGTTACAACCGCACGCGGCCGTTCGTCGCCAACGGCGAACCCACCTGCACGCCGGACAAGGAAGCCGGACTGGCGGAGAACGGCTCGTATCCGTCCGGCCATACCTCCATCGGCTGGGCCTGGGCGCTGATCCTGGCCGAGCTGGCGCCGGACCGCAGCGACGCCATCCTCGCCCGTGGCCGCAGCTACGGCGAAAGCCGGCTGGTGTGCAACGTGCACTGGCACAGCGACGTGCTGTCCGGGCGTTTCATGGGCTCGGCGGTGGTCGCGCGCCTGCATGCCGACCCGCAGTTCCGCCGCGACATGGACGCCGCCCGCGCCGAACTGGCCGCGGCGCGTACGCGCACCGATGCGGCGCCGGCCGGCTGCGACGCCGCCGACGCGGCGCTGGCGCAGCCGTTGCCGGTCGCCGCCTACTGATCCGCCGATCCCCCGTTACGTTACCGGTCGCTCTCTCCCCTCCTCCGGTATCGCCGCGACCGGGCCGTCATGGCCCGGTCGTTTTTTTGTCCGGCCGATGCCGCGACGCATTGCCGCCCGCACCTGCGCCAGTGGCCGATGCGGCCATCGGCAACGCAGCGTCGGCTTCCCATCCCCCCCGGTCGTTATGCGGAGTTCCGCATCGGTCGCCCGCGTTTCGTGCTATCGGCAGGCACCCCGCTCTCAAGACCATGGCAGAGGCGCCATTGCGTCCTTTGCCGCCGCGGCGCGCGCAGCGCGTGCGCGGCCGACACACTTCGGGGAGGGGATATGAGGGTTTCACGCAGACACAGCATCATCGCCAGTGCCATCGCCCTGGCGCTGCTTCCATCGTGGACGATGGCGCAGGAGGCGAAAGACGCCGACGGCACCACGTCGCTGGACAAGGTGGAAGTCACCGGCTCGCGCATCAAGCGCACCGAGATCGAAGGCATCGACCCGGTGCTGGTGGTCACCGCGCAGGACCTGGAACACCAGGGCTTCGCCAACGTCTACGACGCGCTGTCGAACCTGTCGGTGAACACCGGCATCTTCGTCGGCGAGGAAAGCACCAACAACTTCAACGCCAACGCGCAGGCGCTGAACCTGCGCGGTTTCGGCCCCGGCTACACGCTGGTGCTGCTCAACGGCCGCCGCATCCCGGTGCTGCCCAAGCCGTCGGGCGGGGTCAGCGGCAACGTCACCAACCTGGCGATGATCCCGACCTCGGCCGTGGACCGGGTCGAGATCCTGACCAGCGGCGCGTCGGCCATCTACGGTTCGGACGCGGTGGCCGGCGTGGTCAACGTCATCCTCAAGGACCGGATCGAGGGCACCACCGTGGCCTGGCGCCATGGCGACACCGTGCATGGCGGCGGCCGCTCCGAGCGCGCCACGCTCACCACCGGTTTCGAGTTCGGCGACACGCGCATCAGCGCGGGGCTGGAATGGGACAAGCGCTGGCCGATCCGCGGCGACCAGCGCAGCTGGTTCGCCTCGCCCGACCGCTCGCCCGATCCGGAGTACCGCGAGCCGACCCAGGTGATGTCGTTCTGGGACCGCGACACCGGCTGGGACCTGCTCGACATCGGCGACCGCTGCGGCGCGCTGGGCTACGAGGCCGCGCGCCCGGGCTGGGCCGGCGAAGGCAGCGAGAAGTACTGCGGCGACAACGATTTCGACAGCTACACGGTGCGCAACGGCCGCAAGCGCCTGTTCGGCTTTCTCAACCTCAGCCACCGCCTCGGCGAGCACGAGCTGTACGCCACCGCGCTGTCCACCCGCTCGCGCGCCGACTCCGGCCTGTACCGCTACGGCTTCGCGGTGGATTACGAAGTGGTCGAGGACATGCAGGCGCCGGTGCCGGACGCGACCGCGTGGCGGCACATCTACCGTACCTTCCGCAATTCCGAGTTCACCGGCAGCAACCAGTCGTTCAAGGAAGACAACGACGTGGTGATCGCCGGCATCCGCGGCACCGTGGGTTCGCTGGATTACAGCCTGAACTACAACTACGGGCGTTACCGCTACCGCGACAGCGTGGACCGCTTCAACGACCAGGCCATGCTCTCGCTGCTGTTCGGGCAGCAGGGCCGCGACTGGTCGTTCCCGTGGGCCGGCAGCCGCTGGGTGCGGGTCGGCAAGGACCGGCTCGACGGCAACCTGCTGCCCAACGGCGAGCTGGACTTCTTCGGCGCGCTCACGCCCGAGCAGTTCCGCGAGGCGATGTACACCTCGGTCGGCGACGGCCGCTCCACCTCGCAGGCCTTCACCGCCGACCTGTCCGGCGCGCTATTCGAGCTGCCGGCCGGGCCGCTGGCCTTCGCCGCCGTGGCCGAGGCCAACCGCGACAGCTACCGCTTCATCACCGACCAGCCCACCGTGGACGGCGAGATCTACGGCTGGAGCGGCATCCGCGGCCAGGGCAAGCGCAACCACTACGCGCTGGGCACCGAGTTCTCGGTGCCGCTGCTGGCCGCCGGCTCCGGCTTCGGCCAGTGGGACGCCAAGCTGGCCGCGCGCTACGACTACTACGACGATGCGTCCGATGTCGGCGGCGCCTTCACCTGGCAGGCCGGCCTGAGCTGGCGGCCGTCGGACTGGCTGCTGGTGCGCGCCTCCCGCGCCACCTCGTTCCGCGCCCCGGACATGCACGTGATGTTCGCCGAGCGCAGTTCGTCCTATACCAGCGGCGTGGACTACCTGGCCTGCGTGGAAGGCGAGAAGCTCGAGCGCGGCGCGAGCTGGCAGGGCTGCGGCGAGGAATACGGCACCGGTTCGATCCGCCAGTACTCCGAAGGCGACCCGGCGCTGCGCGAGGAGAAGGGCTCCAGCGACACCATCGGCCTGGTCGCGCAGCTCGGTGCCAACCACTCCTTCAGCCTGGACTGGTACAGCGTCGAACTGAACGACCAGGTCGGCGTCATCGGCGCCGACGCGGTGCTGCGCTACGCGGCCGAATGCGCGCTGGGCTACGACACCCAGGGCCTGGACGTGGACCCCGGCTCGCCCAAGTGCCAGGCCATGCTGGCACGCGTGGAGCGCGGCGGCCGCAACGACAGCGTGCTGTCGGTCATCACCAGCCCGTTCAACACCGGCATGTACCGCCAGGACGGCGTGGACATGACCTGGAACTCGAGCCTGCCGACCGACCACTGGGGCCGCTTCTCGGCGCGCGTCGGCTATACCCACATCCTCAAGACGCTCAGCCGCTACCTGCCCGAGGACGAGGTGGAGAACATCCGCGACCGGCAGTGGAACAACGAGTTCCGCACCCGCTCCAACATGACCCTGGGCTGGGACTACAAGCGCGTGTCTAGCTACGTGCACGTCAACCGGCTCGGCTCCTCGCCGGTGCGCTGGGCCGACGGGTACGAGCGCTTCAAGCCATGGACCACGGTGAACCTGTCGCTGGGCTACCGCGCCACCGACGCGCTCTCCTTCAACCTGGCCGTGGTCAACGTGCTGGACAAAAAGCCCTGGCGCCACGCGTCGGAGAAGTGGTGGCCGTACGCGGACATCAGCAAGTACAACCCGGCCGGCGCCGAGTACTTCGTGACGGTCGAATACAGGCTCTGAGCATCAACCCGGGCAGCGCCCGGCACGACAGCCACCGTGACGCGGTCACGGTGGCTGTTTTCTTTACAGGGGGCCCTGCGCCGGGACGCGGGATCGGATCGTGTTCCCGCCGCGGTACCGGTCGGCAGGGCATGGCGCGGCAACGTGGCTCCCGCTGCGTTGGCGCATGCCGCGCGCCCGCATGGGACCGCGCCGGCCATCGCCGGCGCGGTGATGCTGCTCAGGGCTGGGTGCCGCCCGGTGCATTGCCCGCCACGCAGCGCGGCGCCGGCCCGCGGCAGCGACGGCGTGCATCGCCGGTCATGTCCGCGTTGAACGCATCGCCGTTCTCCCCGTACATCGCTCCCTGCCCGCCCTGCTGCCCGTAACGCACCTGCAGTCCGATGCTGGTGCTGCGCATCGCGTTGCGGCCCTGCTCGCGGCCCAGCAGCAGCGAGAACAGCCAGCCGTTGTCCAGCTGCAGGTCCATGCCCGCGCCGAGGGACAGCATGTCGTCGTTGTAGCTGCGCATGGCCAGCACGTAGTCGGCGTCGCGCGGGCGCTGCACGTAGTTCACCGCCACGTCGCCGCGGTTCTCCAGCGCGCTGCGGTACTCGACGCGCCAGTGCGGGCGCCAGCTCAGCCGCTCGCGCTGGAAGGTCAGGCTGCCTTCCAGCCCTACCGCCAGCGCGCTGTTGTCCACCCGCTGCCGGCCATAGACCAGGTCGTAGGCATCCAACCCGCGCTCGCGGTAGCCGTCCAGCGTGGCGCGGTGGCCGTCGTAGCGGCCGTAGCCGGTCAGGCTCAGCCCCGACGTGCTGCGATGTTCGTAACCGAAGGTCAGCGCGCCGAACCACTGGTCGCCCGCGCGCGTGGCGTGGGCGCTGGCATTGGCCAGTTCGTTCCAGCGGGCCAGGTCGAAATCCAGCCGGCCGCTGGCCAGCAGGCCGTCCACGAACAGGTGCTCGCCCAGCCGCCACAGGCCGTAGACCGCCAGCGAGCGCTGGTCGGCATCGACCTTGGACGGGGTGTCGTCGAAGTCGGTGCCCTGCCGGCCCCAGCTGCCGGCCACGCCCAGCAGCACGTGCTCGCCCACGGCGCGGTCCGCACCCAGGGTGAGGCCGCCGGTGTTGAAGTCGAAGCCACCGCCGGCCAGGCCGTTGCGCCCGGTCTTGCCGAAGGTCGCGGTACCGGCCAGCCACAGACCCCAGCCTTCCGGCAGCGACGGCAGCGCCGCCTCGGCCACGCGGCCCACCGGCATCGTCAGCCCCGGAACGCCCTGGCTGCCGGCATAGGCCAGCGCGAGGTTGACATTGCTGGCATTGCGGCCCGAACGCACTTGCCGCAGGCGGTCGCGGATGTTGTCGCCCTGCACCTGGGCAAAGCGCACGCTGGCATCGACCTGCGCCTGGATGCCGGCACTGACCTGCGTGTCCAGGGTCGGGTCCGGACGCGGGCTGACCACCAGCGTCAGCGTCACCGCGCCGGCGAGGTAGCTGGGGGTCGCGGCCTGGGTGGCGGTCAGCGTGGTGCTGCCTTCGCCGACCAGGGTGACGGTGCGGCCGTTGACCGTGGCCACCGCCGGGTTGCTGCTGGCGAAGGTGAACGCGCCGGGGCTGTTGCTCTGCGGCAGCGGCAGCTCGAAATCGGCCTGGCCGTACATCTTCTGCAGGTCGCCGATCCAGCTCAGGTTCGGCGCGGCCACCAGTTCGGTGGCGCTGTCCGGCTCGCCTTCGCCGGCCAGGTTGTAGGCCGCCACGGTGAACACGTAGCTCACGCCCTCGACCAGTCCCTGCACCACGATCGGCGAGCCGCTGCCGGTGGCGGTGACCACGCCCGGCGTGCCGGCCGCGCGCAGGCTCATCGCACGCAGCGCCGGCGCCGCCGCGCCTTCCGGCGTGGCGGTGACCCGGTAACCGTCGATGCTGACGCCGCCGGTGAACGCCGGCGGCGTGAACGCCACGCTGACCTGCCCGGTACCCACCGGCGTCAGCGTCTGGATCTGCGGCACGCCCGGCGGCACCGGTTCGATCCGGAACGTGCGCGTGGCCGAGGCCGGGCGATGGGTGGCATCGCCGGCCTGCGCCACCACCAGGGTGCAGCTGCCGGCCCGCACGAAGGCCAGCTGGCCATCGCCGGTGACCGTGCACACGTCCTGCGTCTGCGAGGCGAACGTCACCGGCAGGCCGGAATCGGCGCGCGCGGACAGGACCGGCACCTGGTCGAAGCGCTGCGTGCCGACCTCGTCGAAGATCACCGTCTGCAGTACCTGCGGCACCACCGGCGCCGAGGGCGCCGACGGCGCGCTGCTGCCGCCGGCCTGGCCGTAGGCGGCAACGGTGAACGTGTAGCTCACCCCGTCGGTCAGTCCGCGCACCGTGATCGGCGAGCCCGTGCCGCTGGCGGTAATGGCGCCCGGCTGCGCGGTGACCGTGTAGGTGATGGTCTCGCCGGTAGCGGCGGACGGGGTGAAGTGCACCTCCACCTCGCCCGAACCGACCACGGTCACCTCGCCCGGCACCGGCGTCGTCGGCGCGGTCGCGGTGACGCTGAACGAGCGCGTCAGCGCGGCCGGCCGGTGGCTGGCGTCGCCGTCCTGGTGCGCCGTCACCGTACAGGTACCGGCGCTGGCGAAACTGAGCACGCCATCGGCCGTGACCGCGCACACCGCCGGCGTGGACGCCTCGAAGCGCAGCGGCAGGCCCGAATCCACCGACGCCGCCAGTGTCGGCGTGGTGCCGAACGCCTGCGCGCCGGGGTCGGGGAAGGTGATCACCTGCGTCACCGCCGTGGTGATCGCGTTGGAGGCGGCCGAGGAAGGGCCGGGGCCCACGCTGTTGGTGGCGGTCACGGTGAAGGTGTAGCTGGTACCGGTGTCCAGTCCGCTGACCGTGATCGGCGAGCCGGTGCCGGTGAACGGACCGCCGGCCACGGCCGGGCTGGGCGTCACCGTGTAGCCGGTAATGGCCGCGCCGCCGTTGGAGGCCGGGGCGGTGAAGGCCACCGCCGCCGTACCGGGGCCGGTCACCGTGGCGGTGCCGATGGTCGGCGCGCCCGGAACCACCGCGTTGACGGCAAAGCTCTGGCTGACCTGGGTCGCGGCCAGGTAGCTGCTGCTGCCGGCCTGGTCGGCGTTGATGGTGCAGGTGCCGGCGGTGGCGAAGGTCAGCGCGCCGCCCGGGGTGACCGTGCAGACTCCGACCGTGGACGAGGTGAAGGTCGGCATCAACCCGGAATCGGAGGTCGCGGTCACGACCGGGGTGGTACCGAAGGTCTGCGCGCCGGGGTTGTTGAAGGTGATCGTCTGGGTCGCCGCCGGGGTGACGCTGTTGGAAGCCACCGACAAGGGGCCGCTGCCGGCGACGTTCTCGGCCGTCACCGTGAAGGTATAGCCCACCCCGTTGGTCAGCCCCGTGACCACGATCGGCGAGGACGCGCCGTTGACCGGCCCGACGTCGGCGGGGCTGGTGATCACCGTGTAGCCGGTAATGGCCGAGCCACCCGTATTGACCGGCGCGGTGAAGGCCACGCTTGCCTGGGTGTCGCCCGCCACGGCCGTGCCGATGGTCGGCGCATCGGGCGCGACCGGATTCACCGTGAACGAATGGGAGACCTGGGATGCCGGCAGGTAGCTGCTGTCGCCGGCCTGGTTGGCATTGATGGTGCAGATGCCGGCGCTGATGAACGTCAGCAGGCCGCCGGAGGTGGTGGTACACACGCCGGTGGTGGACGAGGTGAACGTCACCGGCAACCCGGACGTGGCCGAGGCGCCGCCGCCCAGGATCGACAGGTTCGGCGTGGTGCCGAAGGCCTGCGTCCCGGGATTGGCGAAGGTGATGGTCTGCGGCGAGGCAGGCGTGATTGCATTGGAGGCGGCCGAGGCCGCACCGGTGAGGGAAGCCGTATTGGTCGCGGTCACGGTGAAGGTGTAGCTCACCCCGTTGGTCAGGCCGGCCACCGTGATCGGCGAGCCGGCACCGGTGCCGGTGAAGTTGCCCGGGTTGGAGGTCACCGTGTACCCGCTGATCGCCGCGCCACCGTTGCTGGCCGGCGCGGTGAAGGTCACCGTCGCCTCGGCATCGCCCGCCGTGGCCGTGCCGATGGTCGGCGCCCCCGGGACGATGGCGTTGACGGTGAAGGTCTGCGTCACCGTCGAGGCAGCATTGGTGGAACCATCGCCGGCCTGGTCGGCGTTGATGGTGCAGGAACCGGCGGTGAGGAGGGTCAGGTTGCCTCCCGAGGTGGTGGTGCACACCCCGGTGGTGGACGAGGAGAACGTCACCGTCAGCCCGGAGTTGGCAGTGGCCAGCAACGTCGGCGACGTGCCGAAATTCTGCGTGCCGGGATTGGCGAAGGTGATGGCCTGGTTGGCTTTGGGCGTGGCCGGGTTGCTGGATCCCGATGCGGCGCTGGTGCCGATGGCGTTGGTCGCCGTCACCGTGAAGGTGTAGGACGTGCCATTGGTCAGGCCGGTCACCGTGATCGGCGAGGTGGTGAAACCGTTGCCGCCGGCAGGGGTGCACGCGGGGCTGCAGGACACCGTGTATCCGGTGATGGCCGAGCCGCCGTTGCTGGCCGGTGCGGTGAAGGTCACCGACACCAGCCCGTCGCCGGCCGTGGCCGTGCCGATGGTCGGTGCGGCCGGCGCGGTTGGAATGGCAACGGTGTGGGTAGCGCCGCTGGTATAAGCGGCCGGCGGGCCATTGCCGGCGCCATCGACGATGCTGGTGGAACCGTTGAGGCTGACCTTCAGCGTGCCGTTGCCGGAGATGTCGCTGACGGTGACGGTATAGGTGGTGCCGCTGCCGGACACGCTGGCAATGGTGCCGGCTGCGTTGCCGGCAGTCATCAGGATGAAATCGTCGGTGGAGACGTTGTTCACCGCCTTGCTGAAGGTGACGGTGAACTGCACCGAGGTGTCGGTGGCTGCAGGGCTGCCGGCCGGCACGATGCTGACCACCGCGGGCGGGATGTTGTCCACCGTGACATTGTTGGTGCCTGCCGTGGTGATGGTAACGCCGCTACTGGTGGCGCTCACGCTGACGTTGCGGTTGGTCATGCCGATGCTGCCGGCGACGATGGTATAGGTCGCCGTCCAGGTGCCGTTGCCGTCGTTGCTCGCGCTCACGCTCGTGCCGCCGCCGAACTGGCTGAAATTCACGGTCACGGCGGTGATGCCGCTGTTGTTGTCGCCACCGGAGGTGTTGTTCCACTTCGCGGTGACGGTATCGCCAATCTTGTACACGCCGCCGGTACCGGTTGCACCGCTGATGCTGATGTTGCTGTCGGTGACCGTGGGTGCCGGGTGGGTGTAGGTGTAATTCAGTGGGCTGCTTGTGCCGCCCGCCGTGGAGACGGTGACGTTGGTCGCACCGGCGGCATGTGCGGGCGTGGTGAAGGTGAGCGAAGTGGGGTTGGCGACGATGACGGAGCCAGCGGGAATGGAGACTCCACCGATGGTCACGGAGGTGCTACCGGCCACGAAATTGCTGCCGCTCACCGAGACCAACGTGCCGCCACCCATCAGGCCGGTGTTAGGCGAGAGGGTGGCGATCGTGGGCGGGGCGACATAGGTGTATGTCGATGGGCTGCTTGTACCGCCAGGCGTGGTGACGGTGACGTTGGCCGCACCGGCGGCATGCGCGGGCGTGATGAAGGTGAGCGAGGTGGGGTTGATGACCGTCACATTGCTGCCGGCGATACCATCAACGCTCACCGACGTGCTGCCCATCACGAAGTTGGTGCCGGTCACCGTCACCGTGGTGCTGCCGGCGGTGGGGCCGGCGGTGGGCGAGAGGTTGGTGATCGTGGGCGGGAGGGCTGCGCCGCAGGTGACGGTGGCGGTGGCTGTGGCACCAGGTGCAGTGGCGTCCGTCCAGAGATAGACGACAAAATGCGGAAGACCACCGGCTGGCACGGTATAGCTGCCGGATACGTTGATTTCGTTTCCTGCCGAGGATTTTTCTTCAACGGGAATGCCCGGAGGAGTATCCGACGGGTTTCTATAGAGTGCGAAACCCGATCCGCCATTGGGATTGGGGTCGGCGGTTCCGGTGGATGTGGCGGTGTAGGTAATGACCTCTCCCGCCTGGACTGCATAGCCTTCCTGCCAATCTTCATCGGGCGAAGTCAACGTGATGCCGCTGCCCCAGTAAGCATTGATCGCCGCACAGCCCGGAGACGCGGCCCAAGCGGGTGTGGTCTGCATCAGGCCGAACAGCGCCGCCAGCGTCAGCAATGCCCCGCGCACGGCCAATGCCGCCCAGACGCGCCGGAAGCCCCGGCCCATGCCCGAAATGGTCATCTTGATTCCCCTGTCTCTTTAACGCTGCCAACGGTATGACGGCATGTGCGCAGGCGGGCTTTACCCCTGCGGTCCGCCCATGAAATGAAGCTTTCCAATCCCCAACCGTTGAAAGCAGCCAAATCCAATCACGCAGATTTTCATCGGGCCGATTTCCCGCCAACCGCCCCGTACCCGAGGCCGTGGTGGTCCCGCCGGTTCACGGGTTGTACGGCGTTATCGGCCGGCCCGGCATGGCCTTGAGCCACGCCGTCAGGGGCGGAAACGCCAAGGGCCGCCCCCTGCGGGGCGGCCCTTGGCTCAACACCGGCATCGCGGTGGCCTGCCCGTATCAGGGTGCGGCGCGGGTATTCCAGTCCGGCGTCGGCCGCTTCAGCAGGTGGCGCACGAAGAAGTCGAACTTGCGGCGCTGGATGTAGTCGATCGGTTCCTGCGAGCGGCCCACGCCGTGGCCGGTGCCGGGCACGGTGAGCAGGTCGAAGTCCTTGCCGGCGCGGATCAGCGCGTCGGCCACCTGGTAGGTCGAGGCCGGGTCCACGTTCTCGTCCTGCTCGCCGACGATCAGCAGCAGCTGGCCGCGCAGCCGGTGCGCGTTGTCCACGCCCGAGGCGCTCGCGTAGCTGTCGTCCACCGGCCAGCCCATCCACTGCTCGTTCCAGCTGAGCTTGTCCATGCGGTTGTCGTAGCAGCCGTTGTAGGCCACCGCGACGCTGTAGAACTCCGGATGGAACTGCAGCGCGTTGAGCGCGTTCTGGCCACCGGCCGAGGCGCCGTAGACGCCCACGCCGCCGCTGATGTCGTAGGAGGGATCGCGCGCGGCCATCGCCTTGTGCCAGGCGATGCGGTCGGGGAAACCGGCGTCGCCGAGGTTCTTCCAGGCCACGTCGTGGAAGGCCTTGGAGCGGTTCATCGTGCCCATGCCGTCGATCTGCACGACGATGAAGCCCAGGTCGGCCAGCGCCTGCGCGCCGATCAGGCGCTCGTTGCTGGACTGGTTGTCGAACGGCCAGAACTTCTTCTGCACGTGCGAATCGTGCGGGCCGGCGTAGATGCTCTCGATCACCGGGTAACGGCGCGACGGGTCGTAGTGCGTGGGTCGCACGATCAGGCCCCAGATCGGCGTGCTGCCGTCGCGGCCGGGCGCGACGAAGGTTTCCGGCGGTCTGTAGCCGGCGGCGAACAACGCGCTGGCGTCGCCGCGCTCGAGCGTGTCCAGCAGGCGGCCGTCGCGCGCGTCGCGCAGTTCGGTGACGTTGGGCCGGTCCAGCCGCGAATACGTATCGACGTAGTGGTTCATGTCCGGCGACAGGCTCAGTTCGTGCCAGCCCTCGCCCGGGGTCATGTGGCGCAGGTTGCCGCCGTCGAAATCGACGCGGTAGAAGTGCTGCAGGTACGGATCGCCCGGCTCGCGGCCGTTGGCGGCGAACCAGATCTGGCCGCGCTGCTCGTCCACCTTGACGATCTGCCGCACCACCCACGGCCCGCGGGTGAGCTGGCGCAGGCGGCCGCTGCGGCCATCGACCATGTACAGGTGGTTCCAGCCGTCGCGCTCGGACATCCACACGATGCGCTCGCCACGCCCGCCCACATCGTGGAAATCGGCACGGTGCCACCAGCTGTTGACGAAGGTGTCGCTACGTTCTTCCACCACGCTGCGCGCGGCGCCGGTGCGCGCGTCCACCTCGATCAGGCGCACGCGCTGGAAACCGCGCTCGGTGTAGCGGAACGCCAGGGTGCGGCCATCGGCGCGGAACTGCGGCGCGCTGATTTCGTAGGGGTTGGGGAACAGCGTGGTCGGCACGTCGATGCGGCGGCCGCTGGCGACCTCGAAGATCACCGGGCGGTCGATGTCGACCGCGTCGCCGGGCTTGGGATACAGCTGGGTGCGCACGCGCGGCTGCACCTGGTCGCGCGGCGAGGTTTCCACCCGCGTCACCCGGCGCGCGTCGCCGGGCTTTACCCGCAGCACCATGAAGCGGCTGGAGTCGGGCGACCAGGCGATGCTTTCCGGGTCGTAGAAATCGTTGTCGGCGCCATCGCGCGCCAACACCCTGCTGGTGCCGTCGGCCAGCGTGCGCAGCAGCACGCTGCCGTCGCGCACGAAGGCCTCCATGCGTCCGTCCGGCGAACGCCGTGGCGTGTCGTCGGCCGCCACCGAAAGGTCGCGCACCACGCCCCAGCCGCGCGGTCGCGGCGACGGGCCGGGTTCGTTCCAGCGCGCGCAGCGGTATTCGCCGCCCAGTTCGCAGCGCACCCAGCCGTTGTCCACCCAGGCGCGCAGCGCCGCGCCGTCCTTGTCCAGCTCGTAGTCGGCGAACGGCAGGCGCCGGCCGTCCAGCGCGCGGCCGAGCAGCGGCGACAGCGCGGTGGCCAGCCGCGCGGGGTCGAACGCGGCCTCGGCCTGCGCCTGCCCCACCCTGCGCACCACGAATTCGAAACCGCCCGGCGCGGTGCGCCGGTAGCGGTAGCGCTCGCCGTCGATCCAGGTGGCCGGGCCGGCCAGGCCGGTGGTCAGGTACATCCACTGCTCGCGCAGCTGCAGCGAGCGGCGGTAAGCGGCCTCGTCGGGCGCATCAGGCGCAAGGGAGGTGCTGGATCGGGCCAATGCCGGCATGGCGGCACAGCACAGCGCCAGCAGGCAGGCGAAGGCGTGGCGGCGGAGGTCTGCGGAATGGAGCACGCGTCGTTTCCTCTGGTGTCCCGCTTTGTCCTTCTCCCTTCGGGAGAAGGTGCCCGGAGGGCGGATGAGGGTGCGGCAAGGCGCCGCGGTGCCAGCACGCAGGCGCTTCGCCCTGCCCCACGCCAGCGCCGTATGCGTTCAACCGCACGCGCGGGGGAGCGGGGCTTCTACCTGGCGTCAATCGGCGAACGGCTGGTCGATGGCCACCGACGGCGGCGTGAACCACTGCGCGCCGTCGGCGGTGACATGGAAGTGGTCTTCTAGGCGCACGCCGAACCGGCCCGGCACCACGATCATCGGCTCGTTGCTGCAGCACATGCCCGGCGCCAGCGGCAGGCGGTTGCCGCGCACCAGGTACGGCGCCTCGTGGATCGCCAGCCCGCAGCCGTGGCCGGTGCGGTGCGGCAGGCCGGGCAGGCGGTAGTCCGGCCCGAGCCCGGCCGCTTCCAACACGTCGCGCGCGGCCTGGTCCACCGCCTCGCAGCTCACGCCGGGGCGGACCGCATCGAACGCGGCCTGCTGCGCGGCGCGTTCCAGGTCCCAGATGCGCCGCTGTTCGGCATCGGCTTCGCCGAAGATCCAGGTGCGGGTGACGTCGGAGTTGTAGCCCTGCACGCTGCAGCCGGTGTCGATCAGCACCAGTTCGCCGCGGCGCAGGTGCTGCACGCCGGGAATGCCGTGCGGGAACGCGGTGGCGTGGCCGAACTGCACGATGCAGAAGGTCGAGCCGCCATCGGCGCCGAGCGCGCGGTGCGCCTCGTCGATGAAGCGCACCAGTTCGTCGGTGCCGATGCCCTCGCGGGCGATGCCGGCGGCCAGCCGCTGCACCTGCAGGGTCATGTCGCAGGCCTGCTGCATCAGCGCCAGTTCGGCCGGCGACTTGCACATGCGGCAGCCGTCGATGATCGCCGCGGCCGAGGTGATGCCAGACGCGCCAAGATGCGCGGCCAGGCCCACCTGCACGCGGTACGGCGCTTCGGGGTCCAGCGCCAGCATGCGCGCGCCGCGTTCGGCCATGGCCTGGGCCACAAGCGCGTGCGGGTCCTCGTGTTCTTCCCACAGGCGCTTGCCGGCGGGGATGCGCAGCACCGCGTCCAGCGAACCTTCCTCGAACACCGGGCAGACCAGCAGCGGCTCGCCTTCCAAGGTGAGCAGCATTGCCACCAGCCGCTCGCTGCCGCCCCACGGCACGCCGGCGAACCAGCGCAGCGAGGTGCCGGCGGTGATCAGCAGCGCGTCCACGCCCTGCGCGCGCATCAGCCCGCGCGCGCGTTCCAGCCGCTGCGCGTGTTCGGCATCGCTGATGGGCGCGGCGCGGTGCGGCCACGGCGCCAGCTGCGCGCGCGCCTGTTCGAGGGTGAGGTGTCCGATCTGTGCATTCATGGGGTGGCTCCGATATCCGCGGTGGTGCAGTGCTGGTCGATCCAGCGCGGCAGGCCGCCCGGATTGCGGTCGCGCAGTTCCGGCGGCAGCAGCGCATCGGGCACATTGTCGTATGCCTGCAGCGCGGTGAAACGCAGGATCGCCGCCGGCAGGCCGACCGCGGTGAAACCGGGCTGGGTCGATGCCGGGAACGGACCGCCGTGCTGCTGCGCCGGACTGACCAGCACGCCGGTGGGCATGCGGTCGGCGATCAACCGGCCCACGCGCGGCCGCAGCGCGGCGGCCAGCGGCGCCCACGCGGCATCGTCGCGGCCATCGGCGGCGCGGTACAGGGTGGCGGTGAGCTGGCCTTCCAGGGTCGCGGCGATGGCCTGCATCTGCGCGGTGTCGGCCGCGCGCACCAGCAGGCTGCAGGGGCCGAAGGCCTCGGACTGGAACCGTTGTGGATCAGCCAGGAACTGCTCCGCCCGCACCGTCAACAGCGTTGGCGCATGGCGGAAGCCCGTATCGCCGGCCTCGCCGCCGCACAGCAGCTGCGCACCCGCTTCGCGCAGTGCGGCGATCGCATGCCGCAGCGAGGCCAGCACCCCGTGCGACAGCAGCAGCAGCGGCGCGGTGGCGGCGAAACGCGCCTGCGCCGCGGCGACGAAGGCATCGCCGGCCTCGCCGTCCGGCACGATCACCAGCCCTGGATTGGTGCAGAACTGGCCGCTGCCGAGCAGGCACGAGCCGGTGAATTCCTCGGCCAGGGCCGGCCCGCGTTCGGCCAGCGCGCCGGGCAGCAGGAACACCGGGTTGAGGCTGGACAGCTCGCCGAAGAAGGGCACGCCGGCGCCATCGGCGGCCTGCTTCAGGGCCAACCCGGCGGCGCGGCTGCCGGTGAAGGCGACCGCGCCCAGCCGCGCATCGCCGGCCAGGGCCAGGCCCAGCGCCGGTTCGACGTCGTACAGCAGCTGCACCGTGGCCGGCGGCAGGCCGGCGGCGTCGGCGGCGCGCTGCGCATGGCCGGCCAGGCGCTGGCTGGTGGCCGGGTGCGCGGGATGGACCTTGGCGATCACCGGATTGCGCGCGGCGATGGCCGCGGCGAAGTCGCCGCCGGACACGGCGTTGAAGGCGAACGGGAAGTTGTTCGGCCCGAACACCAGCACCGGCCTGCCCAGCGGCGCGTGCTGCGAGCGCAGGCCGGCGGCGGTGTCGATCACCGGCCGCGTCCAGCTGCGCCCGCGCGCGGCGGCCGCGGCCTGGCGCAGCTGGCTGCAGGTACGCGGCAGCTCGTTGCCGCGCAGCCGCGGCGAGGCCGGCAGCGCGGTTTCCGCCTGCGCCAGCTGCACCAGCGTGTCGGCGTCGGCTTCCAGCGCATCGGCGTAGGCGTCGAGGAAAGCGGCGATGCGTTCCGGGTCGGTGGCGGCCAGCAACGGCGCGGCGGCGCTGGCCGCGGCCAGCGCCTGTTCCACGTCGGCCGCGCCGCTGCGCGGGAACGCCGGCCCGATGGCCTGTCCGCTGGCCGGATCGAACGCGCGGAAGCTGCCGGTGCAGTCCCGCGCGTTCTGCCAGCGGCCGGCGACGAGCACGGGCGCGAGCATGTCCACCTCAGCGCTTCCGGGTGGCGATGGCGTGGTCGATCAGCGCCAGCGCCTGTTCGCGCTCGGCGCCCTCCACCACCAGCCGCGGCCCGCGCACGCGCTCGCTGCCCAGGCCGACGCGCTCCTGCATCAGCTTGATCAGCTGCACGAACTTGGGAACCGTATCCATGCGCAGCAGCGGCAGCGACCATTCGTACAGCTCGCGCGCGGCCGCATAGCCGCCGCTGCGCGCCTGCTCGAACAGCTGCACCGCTTCTTCCGGGAAGGCGTTGACGGTGCCGGCGATCCAGCCTTCGGCGCCCATCGCGATGCCTTCCACGATCAGGTCGTCCACGCCGACCAGCAGCACCAGGCGGTCACCGATCAGCTCGCGGATCGCGGCCAGGCGGCGCACGTCGCCGGAGGATTCCTTGACCGCCTGCACGTGCGGGAACTCGGCGGCGAACTGCGCGATCTGCGCCGGGCTGAAGTCGGTGCGGTAGGCGATGGGGTTGTTGTAGAGCAGCGCCGGCAGGTCGGTGGCGGCGAGGATGGCGCGGATGTAGGCGCCCATTTCGCGCGCGTCGCTGGAATACACGTACGGCGGCAGCACCATCACGCCGCCGGCGCCGGCGGCCTTCACCGCCTGCGCCAGCGCCACGCCCTCGGCGGTGGACAGCGCGGCGATGCCCGCCACCACCGGCACGCGTCCTTCCACGGCCGCGACCAGGGTGCGCACGATGGCGATCTTCTCCTCGAAGGTGAGCGTGGCGCTCTCGCCCAGCGAGCCCAGCGGCACGATGCCGCTGCAGCCGGCGGCGAGCATGCGCCTGGCATGTTCGGCCAGGAAGGCGTGGTCGACCTCGCCGCTGGCGGTGAAGGGCGTGGTGATGGCCGGCAGCACGCCGCGCCAGAAACCTGCATTGCTCATGGGTCTTTACCTTGTTCGGGTTCGTCGGAAGGAACATCAGCCAGTGCGGCCAGCGCGACCGGGGTCAGCGGCGGCCGCACGGCGGTGGGGGAAAGGGACGGCGAGGCCAGCCGCAGTTCGCGCAGCGCGGCGCCGCAGATGCGGCCCTGGCAGGCGCCCATGCCGCAGCGCGTGACCAGCCGCAGCTGGCGCGGATTGGCGTGCGCATGCACCTCGGACATCGGCACGTCCTCGCAGCGGCAGACCAGGGTGTCGGCGGTCGCCAGCGCATGGGCATTGGCAGCGGGCGCGAAGTGCGCGTGCAGCAGGGCCGCATAGGCGCGCTCGCGGTCGCGGCGCGCGCGCAGCGCTTCGCCGCCGCGTTCGTCGCCGAGCGCGAAGCAGGCCGCCATCGCGCCCTCGATGCGCGCGCAGTCGCGCCCGCCGATACCCAGCGCCTCGCCGGCTGCATGGATGTCGGCCTGGCTGCTGCGCAGGCGCGCATCCGCGCGCACCACCGGGTGCGCGGCCGCGGTGTCCAGCTCGCAGCCCAGCAGGCGCGCCAGCTCGACGTTCGGCACCAGTCCCCAGCCGACCGCCAGCTGGTCGCATTCGATCCATTCGCGGCCGTGGCCGCGGTCCACTTCGACCGCGCGCAGCGTGTCATCGCCCTGTGCCGCCAGCACCACGCTGCCGGCATGCCACGGCACGCCGGCCAGGCGCGCGCGCAGTTCCACCGCCTGCGCCAGCCGCGCCGGCCAGCGCCACAGCCGGCGCGCGAAGGCGTGCAGCACGTCCCTGCCCACCTGCTCGTGGATGCCAAGCACGCGCGCGCCGTGGCGGCGCAGCGTCGCGGCCGCCGCCAGCAGCAGCGGACCGGTGCCTGCCACGACCACGCGTTTGCCGGCCAGCGGCCAGCCCTGCTTGGCCAGCGCCTGCAGGCCGCCGGCGCCGGTCACACCGGGCAGGGTCCAGCCGGGAAACGGCAGCATCAGTTCGCGCGCGCCGGTGGCGATCACCAGCTTGCGCCAGTGCAGCGCCACGGCGCCGTCGGCATGGGCGGCGACCACGGCGTGGTCGTCGGCCAGGACCACCTCATGACCGGCCAGCCATTCGATGCCGGCCGCGCCGAGCGTTTCGATCTGCGCGCGCGCCGCCGCGGGCGCACCGAAGCGCAGGTCGTGCCGCCAGACCTGGCCGCCGGCGCGCGGCTGCGCGTCCACCAGCCCAACCTTCGCCCCGCGCCTGGCCGCGGCATGCGCGGCGGCCAGGCCAGCCGGCCCCGCGCCCACCACCAGCAGGTCGAAACGCCGCCGCTTCATGGCTGCGTCTCCACGCGCATGCCCGCGCGCGCCAGCAGCATGCAGGCGCGCAGGCCGGCCACGCCGTCGACGCGGACCCGGCACTCGAAACACACGCCCATGCCGCACAGCGGCGCGCGCGGCTGGCCGCTGGCTGAACGGCGGAATACCGGCCCGCGGTGCGCGACCGCGGCCGCCACGCTGGCGCCTTCGGGCACTTCCACCGGCACGCCATCGACGCTCAGCACGAGGGTGTTCATGCGTTGCCCCGCATCGCGCGTTCCGGCAGGTAGGGCGCCAGCGGCAGGGCCGGCGCGCGCCCGAGCAGGGCGTCGATCACCAGCCGCGCGCTGCCCGGCGCCGCGGTAATGCCCAGGCCCTCGTGCCCGGCGGCCACCCACACGTCGCGGCGGCCCGGCACCGGGCCGAGGTACGGCAGGCCATCGGCGGTGGCCGGGCGGAAGCCGCACCAGCTGCGCAGCGCGCGCGCCTCGCGCAGCGCCGGCACGAAGGCGATGGCCCGCTGCAGCATGCGCCGCAGCAGCGGCAGCGAGATTTCCGTGCCGGTGGCGTCGTACTCGCGCGAGGAACCGATCAGCAGCTGGCCGTTGGGCCGCGGCTGCACGTTGAACGACACGCTGGCCGCGTCCGCGCCATGCGCGGCGGCGGCGTAACCCATTTCGATCAGCTGGTGGCGCAGCAGCGGCGGATGGCGTTCGGTGATCACCAGCTGGCCCTTGCGCGCGCGCATCGGCAGTTCCGGCAGCAGTTCCGGCACGGCCACGCCGGTGGCCACCAGCACCGGTCCGCGCAGCTCGCGGCCGTCGGCCAGGCGCACGCCGCCGTCGACCAGGCGTTCGGCGCGCGCGGCGAACAGCTGCGCACCGGCGCCGCGTGCCGCTTCGATCAGGCGCCAGGCCACGCGCGGCGGATACACCACCGCGTCGTCGGCCACGCGCATGCCGCCCTTCATGCCGGCGGCGAGCGCGGGTTCCAGCGCCTGCACGCCGCGCGCGTCGAGCGCCTCGGCGCGCACGCCCATCGCCGCCAGTGTTTCGACGCGCGCGGCGACGCCTTCCATTTCCGCATCCTCGCGCGCCACCCACAGCGTGCCGCAGCGCTGGTGCTCGCTCTCCGGCCACGATGCCCAGCGCCGCCACAGCTGCAGCGAATACACGCACAGCGCCAGTTCGTGCGGGTCGCCATCCATCGCCACCAGGTGGCCCATCGCCGCGGCGCTGGCGCCGCCGCCGATGGCGCCGCTTTCGACCACCGCCACGCGCAGCCCCGCGGCGACCGCGGCTTCGGCGCAGGCGGCACCGACGATGCCGGCGCCGATGACGATCAGATCGTGGCGGCTGACTCCACTCACGACGCCTGGCTGCCGATGCCCCAGGCGAACGGATCGGCCTCGTCGATCAGCAGGGTCGCGCGCGCGGTGATCCAGGCCTGACCGACGATGCGCGGCAGGACGCCGCGCGCGCCCTGCCGGTACGAGGCCTCGAACGCGCTGCCGAGGATGCCCTGCTGCACCCAGTTCGCGCCTTCGGCCAGCTTGCCGTCGGCGGCCAGGCAGGCCAGCTTGGCGCTGGTGCCGGTGCCGCAGGGCGAACGGTCGTAGGCCAGGCCCGGGCACAGCACGAAGTTGCGCGCGGTGCCGCAGCCGTCCGGCGCGGCCGCGTTGACCTCGACATGGTCGATGGCGCCGTCGGCGCCGGCGATGCCGTCACGCTCCAGCGCCAGGCGGATCGCTTCGGTGTAGGCGGTCAGCTCGCGCTGGTTGGCCAGGGTCAGCGCGCATGGCGCCTGTTCGGTGATGAAGAACCAGTTGCCGCCCCACGCCACGTCGCCGCACACCACGCCGTGGCCGGGCACGTCCACCGCCACATCGTGCAGGTGGCGCCAGCTTTCGACGTTGTCCACCGCCACCCGGCCGTCGTCGAACAGTTCCACGCCGACCATGCCCACCGGCGTTTCGATGCGGTGCCGGCCCGGCTGGAGGCGGCCCAGCTCGGCCAGCGTGCGCACCACGCCGATGGTGCCGTGGCCGCACATGCCCAGGCTGCCGACGTTGTTGAAGAAGATCACCCCGGTACACGCCGACGGATCTTCCGGCGGCAGCAGCAGCGCGCCCACCATCGTGTCCGAACCGCGCGGTTCGCAGGCCAGCGCCGCGCGCCAGTGGTCGAAATCGCGCACCAGGCGCTCGCGCCGCTGCTGCAGGCTGCCGCCGCCAAGGTCGGGAAAGCCGCCGAGCACGACCCGGGTGGGTTCGCCGGCGGTATGCGAATCGATGATGTCTATGCGGTGCATGCGGACATGCTCCCACCGCCGCCGCAGGGCCGAATAGCAGTGCTTTCGGCGCCCTCGTGCGGAATTCGGCACAACCCCGCAAACGCCGCGCCACGGCGCGGAAGCATGCGCTAGCATCGGCCGCACGCCACGCCGACGACCGCCAACGGGAAGACGACGCCCATGGACGCACAGCATTCCTCAAGCGAAGTGCAGCAGCTGTTCGATGCGCTGCCGGATACCGTGTTCTTCGTGAAGGACCGCGAAGGACGCTACACGCACTGCAATCTCACCCTGGTGCAGCGGCTGGGTCGCAGGAAGCGCGGCGACGTCATCGGCCGTTCGCCGCTGGAGGTGTTTCCGCCGCCGCTGGGCAACCGCTACCTGCTGCAGGACCGGCAGGTGCTGGCCGGCGATCCCATCGCCGACCGCCTGGAAGTGCACCTGTATCCGAACCGCCGCCCCGGCTGGTGCCTGACCCTGAAGCGCCCGCTGTTCCGCGACGGCGAAATCAGCGGGCTGATGGGCGTTTCGCGCGATCTGGGCCGGCCCAACAGCCGCCACTCGGCCTTCGCCCAGCTCGACCGGGTGGTGGCACACATGCAGGAACATTTCGAATCCAACCTGCGCGCGCCGCAGCTGGCCGAACTGGCCGGCATGTCGCTGGCGCAGCTGGAACGGCATTTCCGCCACGTGTTCCAGCTCACCCCGCAGCAGTACCTGATCAAGCTGCGCATCGAGATGGCCATGCGCCTGCTGCGCGAAGCCGGCAGCATCGCCGGCATCGGCCAGCGCTGCGGCTTCAGCGACCAGAGCGCGTTCGCGCGCCAGTTCAAGGCCACCGTCGGCATGACACCCAGCGAGTACCGCAACCTGGAAGACGTGTTCGACGGCGGCGAGCCGGCCGACGCGGCCGAGCCGGCGCGCCGGCCCGGCTAGCGGAAAGCCGGGGCCAGGGTCTCCTTCCTGCCTGCGTACCGCGCCGGCCGACGGGAGCCCGGCCCTGCCGCCGTCTGCGCCCTCAGGGCACGAACAGGTAGTAGTCGTGCGCGGCGCGCGCCAGCTGGGCGATGGCGGCATCGCGCGCTTCGGTGGAGGCGCGCGAGCGGATGAACACAGCGGCCACGACGTGGCCGCGCCCGTTCGGCAGTTCGATCACGCCGACGTCGTTGATCACATCGCCCACCGTGCCGGTCTTGTGCGCCACCGGCGTGCCGCTGGGCAGCATGCCGCGCAGGCGCGCGCTGCCGGTGCGGGTGTCGAGCATGATCTGCTGCAGCACGCGGGTCGATTCCGGCGACAGGATCTCGCCCTTCCAGGTGCGCTGCAGCAGCTGCGCCATGGCACGGGCGCTGCTGGTGTCGCGCGGGTCGACATTCCAGGCGTCCATGTTGGTGCGCCGTTGCGCCTCGCTGCGTTCGCTGCGCGACAGTTCGCCGTACGCGGCCGGGCCGAGCGGCCGCGCCTGCGAGGCGGCGTCGCCGTAGTAGTTGGCCAGCAGTTCCCAGATGTAGCGGTCCACGCGCAGGCCATCCACGCCCAGCGCGCGCATGCGCTGCTGCACCGCCGCGGTGCCGCCGCCGGTGCGGATCAGGATGTCGGTGGCGTTGTTGTCGCTGACCGTGACCATCATGTGCAGCAGGTCGCGGATGGTGATGGCCGAACCGGCGCTCAGGTGGGTGTCCATCGGGCCGCCCATGTCCGGGTAGATGTCGTCCGGCCCCAGCAGCACCTGCTGCTGCAGGCCCAGCCTGCCCTCGTCCACCAGCTTGAGGATGTGCACCGCCACCGGCACCTTCATGGTGCTGGCCATCGGGAACGCGCGGTCGCCGTTGACGTAGACCGCGCGGCCGCTTTCCAGGTGCACCAGCGCCGCGCCCACTTCGCCCGGCAGCAGCGCTGCCAGCCGTTCGGCCTCGGCCTGCAGCGCGACCGCGGGCGCTGGCGCCTGTGCCTGCCGCGCCAGGGCAGGCGACGGCGTGGCGCACAGGCCACCCAGCAGCAGGACGGACGCCAGCAGGGCGGCACGCGGGCGGTGATGCGGGGAACGGCGGGCACGGACGGTCATGGAAGATCCTCTTGCGGCGGAACGATGCGAAGGTGCGACCGGCATGGTAACGGCATGGCCGGACCGCGCGGGGATCCGCAAACGACGGAGGCCGCCCGTCGCCGGGCGGCCTCCGCTCCTTTCCGCTCACGCCGCGCTCAGTGCTCGGCGGCCCTGCTCGCGCCGATGCCGGTCTCGGCGCGCACCTGCTGCGCCGGGTAGGCCGCACGCTCGGCCCTGGCGCGCACGCTGTTGTCCAGCACCGAGAACAGCCAGATGCCGGCGAAGGCGATGGTCATCGAGAACAGCGCCGGGCTGGTGTACGGGAACGGCGCGCTGCCGGCCGGGTTGCCCAGCGTGTCCACCCACACCGACGGCGACAGCAGGGTCAGCACCAGCGACGAGGCCAGGCCGAGGAAGCCGCCGATCACCGCGCCGCGGGTGGTGCAGTCCTTCCACAGCAGCGACAGGATCAGCACCGGGAAGTTGGCCGAGGCGGCGATGGCGAAGGCCAGCGACACCATGAAGGCCACGTTCTGCTTCTCGAAGGCGATGCCCAGTAGTACCGCGACCACGCCCAGCACCAGGGTGGTGGCGCGCGAGACGCGTAGTTCCGAGCCCGCCGGCGGATTGCCCTTCTTGATCACCGTGGCGTACAGGTCGTGCGACACCGCCGAGGCGCCGGACAGGGTCAGGCCGGCGACCACCGCCAGGATGGTGGCGAAGGCCACCGCCGAGATGAAGCCCATGAAGATGTTGCCGCCCACCGCCTTGCCGACCAGCACCGCGGCCATGTTCGGCCCGCCCTGGATGGTGCCGGTGACCGGGTCCGCGTACTCGGGGTTGGTCAGCACCAGGGCGATGGCGCCGAAGCCGATGATGAAGATCAGGATGTAGAAGTAGCCGATCCAGGTGGTGGCCCAGAACACCGACTTGCGCGCCTGCTTGGCGTCGGGAACGGTGAAGAAGCGCATCAGGATGTGCGGCAGGCCGGCGGTGCCGAACATCAGCGCCATGCCGAAGGAGATCGCCGAGATCGGGTCCTTCACGAAGCCGCCCGGCCCCATGATCGACAGGCCCGCGCTGGCCGCCTCTTCCGCGTTCTTTCCGCCGTTGGCGGCGATCTGCGTCTTGACCCGGACCGCTTCGGAGAACAGCGCCTCGAAGCTGAAGTTGAAATGCCACATCACCATCAGCGCCATGAAGGTCACGCCGCACAGCAGCAGGCAGGCCTTGATGATCTGCACCCAGGTGGTGGCGGTCATGCCGCCGAACAGCACGTAGACCATCATCAGCACGCCGACCAGCACCACCGCGATCCAGTAGTCCAGGCCGAACAGCAGCTTGATCAGCGCGCCGGCGCCGACCATCTGCGCGATCAGGTAGAACAGCACCACCACCAGCGTGCCGGAGGCGGCGAACAGGCGGATCGGCTTCTGCGCGAAGCGGTAGCCGGCCACGTCGGCGAAGGTGAAGCGGCCGAGGTTGCGCAGGCGCTCGGCCATCAGGAAGGTCAGGATCGGCCAGCCGACCAGGAAGCCGATGGCGTAGATCAGGCCGTCGTAGCCGTTGGCCATCACCGCCGCGGTGATGCCCAGGAACGAAGCCGCCGACATGTAGTCGCCGGCGATCGCCAGGCCGTTCTGGAAGCCGGTGATGCCGCCGCCGGCGGTGTAGAAATCCGACGCCGAGCGGGTGCGCGCGGCCGCCCACTTGGTGATGCCCAGGGTGGCGATCACGAACGCGGCGAACATCACGATCGCCGTCCAGTTGGTGGGCTGGCGCACGGTCTGGCCGATGTCGCCACCGGCGGCCCACGCGGCGCCGCTGGCGGCGAGCAGGGCCAGCAGCGCGGCCGGCCGCAGCAGGTGGGCGCGGGTCATTGCACGTCCTCCACGATCTGGTGGGTGAGCTGGTCGAACTCCTTGTTGGCGCGGCGCACGTAGATGCCGGTGATGGCGATGGTGAACACCATCAGGCCGAGCGCGATCGGGATGCCGATGGTGGTGATGCGGCCTTCGCCGATGGGCTGGGCCAGGAACGCCTTGTCGAAGGCGATCAGGCCGATGTAGCCGTAGTAGCCCAGCAGCATCAGCACGGTCAGGAACCAGCCCAGGCGGTTGCGCATGCGCCGCAGCCGCTGGTAGGCAGGATGGGAAGCGACCCGCTCAACACGGGGATCGACGGAAGCATTCATCGGGATTCTCCAGATTCCGGGAATACGGACGCGGGCGAGCGGTGCGCGCCGGTGCGTTGCATGAGTGCTCCCCGTGGGGGCAGGGAGATGATGCGTACTGCGTTTGCCGCGATGGCGCCGGCGCCGCGATGACGCCGGCGCCAGTACTCAGAAGCTGTACTTGGTGGTGAACTGCACGCGGCTGATGTCGCCCTTGCGGCCGTCCTCGATCTCGCGCACGCCGTACATCAGTTCGGCGCCGACATCGACCTTGGGCATCGGCGTGTAGAACACGTTGCCGCGGATCGACTGCACGCTCCTGGTCACCAGTGGACCGGCGACGGCGTCGTTGTCGTAGTCGCTGCGCGCGTAGATCAGGTTGGCGCGCAGTTTCGGGGTGAAGGCGTGGCGCCAGCCGACGTAGCCGGCGATCACGCCGGTCGGGTCGAGCTCGTCGCGCACCGCGTCCCAGGCGCTGTCGCCGGTGATGCCCAGGCCGATGTAGCGGGAAATGCCCTGGCCGCCGGTGAGCTGGTAGTGCAGCGAGTCGCTGCCGCCCATCGCCCACTTGCCGCCCAGGGTGACGCCGCCGCCGGTGGCGGTGCCGTGCGCGCCGGTTGCCTGGTTGTCCACCTTCAGCTGGCGCAGCAGGCCGGCCACGCCGAAGGTGCCCCAGTCGCCCTTCCAGCCGTAGCGCACGGTCAGGTCGGGCAGCGAGCCGCGGTCGGAGTTGGCGGCGCCGATCAGCGTGGTTTCCGGGTTTTCCAGCGAGGCGCTGAAACCGCCCTGGGTGTAGCGCACCTGCGCCTGGCGCACGAAGATCACGCCGTCGGTCGGGCCGACGAAATCCACCGCCTCGGGGATGGAGGCCACGTCCATGAAGTTGGACCAGGTCTGGCCGGCCAGCCAGTTGTTCCAGTACATGTAGGCGTGGCGCAGGGTGACGCCGTAGGTGTTGGTCGCGGTCTGGTTGCCCAGCGCGTTGCCGAAGAAGTCCATCTCGACCATGGCGCCGGCCTTGTCGCCGTTCTCGGCCACGTGGTCCACGCCCAGGTTGAAGCGCGAGAACTTGGCGTGGGCGTTGTAGTCCACGTCCGAGGCCTTGCCCGAACCGCCGGCGCCGTGCACCGGGGTCTGGCCCGGCAGGTACAGCGCGCGGCCGGTGGCGTCGTCGGCCAGCTGGCCGTCGCCGGTGCGGGTGGCGAGGAAGTCGGCCTTGATGAAGCCGCCGAACTTGAAGGTGGTGCCCGGCGTGGCGCCCGGGGTGATGCTGGTCACCTGGATCGGCTGCTTGCCGGCCGGCACCGCCGGCGCGGCGGCGGCGGCCGCCTGTACGGCGCGCACCTGCTGCACCTCGCCCTGGGCCTGCGCGATGGCGCCCTGCTGTTGCTGCTGGGTGGACAGCAGCAGCTGCACCTGGCGCTCCAGTTCGGCGACGCGGGCTTCCAGCGCCTTTTCCTTCGCGGTGTCGGCCCACGCCATGCCCGGCGCCAGCAGCGCCACGAACAGCGCCGCGGCAAGAGGCCGGCGCACCATCGTCCCCGTCGCGGGGAACGCATTGCCCGTTCGTTTCAACACGTGTCTGTTCATCGGGTCTGCCTCTCTCCGGCTGGCATTGGCGGCCGCATCGGTCGCACGGTCAGCGGCAGGGTGCGCGGCCTTCGCGGCGGGCGGCTATTCGCCATTAGTCGAAAGCGGGCGGGTATTCGACCATCGTCTAAGCCGGGGGGCAGCGCGCGGCAGGGGCGATGCGGCACACTTGGGAAGTCCCGGCCGCGTCGCAGGATGCGGCTCCCCCATTGGTTACAAGTGCAAAGGTGAGGGTGTTGCCATGGCTGATCTCTATCCCGTCGATCCCGCGTTCGCCGCCCAGGCGCGGATCGACAAGACCACGTACCAGCAGCAGTACCGCGAGTCGGTGGACAACCCCGACGCATTCTGGGGCAAGGCCGCCGAGCGCCTGGACTGGTTCACCAAGCCGACCCGGATCAAGAACGTCAGCTACCAGCTGGACGATTTCCGCATCAAGTGGTTCGAGGACGGCGAACTCAACGTCAGCGTGAACTGCCTGGACCGCCAGCTGGCCACGCGCGGCGACAAGACCGCGCTGCTGTTCGAGCCCGACAGCCCCGACGCGCCGGCGCAGAAGGTCACCTACCGGCAGCTGCACGAGCGCGTGTGCAAGCTCGGCAACGCGCTGCGCAACCTCGGCGTGAAGAAGGGCGACCGCGTCACCATCTACCTGCCGATGATCGTCGACGCCGCGGTGGCGATGCTGGCCTGCGCGCGCATCGGCGCGATCCACTCGGTGGTGTTCGGCGGTTTCGCCGCCAACTCCATCGCCGACCGCGTCGGCGACTGCGGCAGCAAGCTGATCATCACCGCCGACGAAGGCCTGCGCGGCGGCAAGAAGGTGCCGCTGAAGGCCAACGTCGACGCCGCGCTGAAGCTGCCCGGCACCAACACCGTGGAAACCGTGCTGGTGGTGCGCCATACCGGCGCGGCGGTGGACATGCAGGCGCCGCGCGACCGCTGGTTCCACGACGTGGTGGACCCCCAGCCGACGCAGTGCGAACCGGAGCGCATGAACGCCGAGGACCCGCTGTTCATCCTCTACACCTCCGGTTCCACCGGCAAGCCCAAGGGCGTGCTGCACACCAGCGCCGGCTACCTGCTGTTCGCCGCCTATACGCACGAGGCGGTGTTCGACCTGCGCGAGGACGACATCTACTGGTGCACCGCCGACGTGGGCTGGGTCACCGGCCACAGCTACATCGTCTACGGCCCGCTGGCCAACGGCGCCACCTCGGTGATGTTCGAGGGCGTGCCGAACTACCCGAACACCTCGCGTTTCTGGGAGGTGATCGACAAGCACCAGGTCACCATCTTCTACACCGCGCCCACCGCGATCCGCGCGCTGATGCGCGAGGGCGAGGAGCCGGTCAAGCGCACCTCGCGCAGCAGCCTGCGCCTGCTCGGCAGCGTCGGCGAGCCGATCAACCCGGAAGCCTGGCGCTGGTACTACGAGGTGGTCGGCGACGCGCGCTGCCCGATCGTGGACACCTGGTGGCAGACCGAGACCGGCGGCATCCTGATCTCGCCGCTGCCCGGCGCGATGGACCTCAAGCCCGGTTCGGCCACCCTGCCCTTCTTCGGCGTGCAGCCGGCGCTGGTCAACGCCGACGGCGAGATCCAGGAAGGCGCCGCCGAGGGCAACCTGATCATCCGCGACTCGTGGCCGGGCCAGATGCGCACCGTCTACGGCGACCACCAGCGCTTCATCGACACCTATTTCCGCACCTACCCGGGCAGCTACTTCACCGGCGACGGCTGCCGCCGCGACGAGGACGGCTATTACTGGATCACCGGCCGCGTCGACGACGTGATCAACGTCTCCGGCCACCGCATCGGCACCGCCGAGGTGGAGAGCGCGCTGGTCAGCCACCCGAAGGTGGCCGAGGCCGCGGTGGTGGGCTTCCCGCACGACATCAAGGGCCAGGGCATCTACGCCTATGTCACCCTGGTGGCCGGCGAAGCGCAGACCGACGAGCTGCTCAGGGAGCTGGTGGCCTGGGTGCGCAAGGAGATCGGCCCGATCGCCGCGCCGGACCACCTGCAGTGGGCGCCGGGCCTGCCCAAGACCCGCTCGGGCAAGATCATGCGCCGCATCCTGCGCAAGATCGCCGAGAACGCGCCGGACCAGCTCGGCGACACCTCGACCCTGGCCGATCCGTCGGTGGTGGCGTCGCTGGTGGAAGAGCGCAAGGTGCGCTGAAGCCACGACGATGAGGCCGCACTGCTTTTCCTTCTCCCTGCGGGAGAAGGTGCCCCGAAGGGGCGGATGAGGGTACGGGCGAAGCCTCGTGCATCCAAACACGGCAAGGGCTTCGCCCCTTACCCTCACCCAACCCCTCTCCCGGAGGGAGAGGGGCTTTGAATACTTCGCCACTCCAGTTCGCCAACCCCATGCCTACTCTCCTGATCGCCGACGACCACCCGCTGTTTCGCGAAGCGCTGCGCGGCGCGGTGCAGCGGGTGATTCCCGGGGTGCAGCTGCTGGAGGCCGACAGCGTCGAGGCGCTGTACGCGCTGGCCGAGCAGCATCCGGACGCCGACCTGGTGCTGATGGACCTGAACATGCCCGGCGCACAGGGCTTCAACGCGCTGGTGCACCTGCGTTCGCTGCATCCGCAGCTGCCCATCGTGGTGGTGTCCGCGCGCGAGGAACCGACGGTGATGCGGCGCGCGCTCGACCATGGCGCGTTCGGCTTCATTCCCAAATCGGCCGATTCGGACACCATCGGCCACGCGCTGGGCACCATCCTCGACGGCGAGCGCTGGGCGCCGGCCGAGGCGCACAACGTGCCGCCCACCGACCACGAGGAACGCGAGGTCGGCCAGCGCCTGCGCGAGCTGACCCCGCAGCAGTTCCGCGTGCTGCAGATGCTCGGCGCCGGCCGCCTCAACAAGCAGATCGCCTACGACCTGAACGTGTCCGAGGCCACCATCAAGGCGCACGTCACCGCGATCCTGCGCAAGCTCGGCGTCACCAACCGCACCCAGGCGGTGCTGATGGCCGGCAAGCTGGCCATCGACGACGACAGCATCGTGCTGCCGCCCGAAGAGGACTGAGCCGGCGCTGGGCCGGCGGAAACGGCGCGCTGCCGCTCCCACCGGCCACCACGGTTCAGGCCGCGTGCGAAGCGCGCGGCGCGCCGTCATCGTCCAGCACGAAGGTTTCCGCCGCCACGGCCAGCTCCTGCGCCTGCTCGCGCATCGCCATCGCCGCCTGCGAGGACGCATGGGCGACGTCGCCGCTCTGGCGCGTGCCCTCGCCGATGCGCCGCAGCAGCCGTTCGACGTCGTCCACCGCGCTGACCTGGCGCGCCGAGGCCGCGTCGATGCGCGCCATCGCCGTCACCACCTGCTGCACGCGGCCGCCGATGTCCTGCATCGCCTCGCCGCTGCTGTCGACCAGGCGCGCGCCGGCCTCGACCTGCTGCAGCGAGGCGTCCACCAGCGCGCGGATCTGCTGCGAGGCCTCGGCCGAGCGCTGCGCCAGCTGGCGCACCTCGCCGGCGACCACGGCGAAGCCGCGGCCATGGCTGCCGGCGCGCGCCGCTTCCACCGCGGCGTTGAGCGCCAGCAGGTTGGTCTGGAACGACAGGCTGTCCACCGTGGCGACGATCTCGCGGATGTGACGCGAGGACGCGCGCAGCCGCTCCATGCCGGTCACCGCGGCGGCGGTGGCCTCGCGCCCGCGCTCGGCGGCGACGCTGGCGGCCTCGGAGATTTCCGCGCTCGCGCGCGCGCTGCCGGCATTCTCGCGGGCCTCGCCGGCCACCGAACGCACGCGCTCCAGCGCGTCGTGCACGTCGTCCACCTGCTGCTGGACCTGGCTGGACAATTCGCGGGTGCCGCTGGCCATGTCGTCCACCGCCGCCTGCACGCTGCCGGCCGACTGCTGGATGCTGGAGACGATGGCGCCGACCTGGCGCATCGCCACCTCCAGCCCCTGCCGCAACCGCGCGTAGATGCCGTGGCCGTCCCCGCGCATGCGCGCGCTCAGGTCGCCGCGGGCGAAGTGGCCGATGACGCGGGTTGCGTCGCCGACCTGCGACTGCACACTATCCAGCAGCGCGTTGATGCGCCCGGCCAGCTCGCGCACGAAGCCCTGCTTGTCGGCCAGCTCGATGCGCCCGTCCAGGTCACCGGCCGCCGCCGCGGCCACCACCGCCGCGACCTCGTGGGCGATCACCCGCTCCAGGCGGCGGTCCTGCCATTCCATCACCAGGCCCAGCACCCGGCCCTGCTCCAGCACCGGGCTGGCGCGCAGCAGGAAACCGGTATTGCCCAGTTCCACCTCGGCGTCGACGGTGCTGCCGCCCTCCGCCTCGGCCAGCACCGCCGCCACCTCGGCGCCGAGCGTGGCCGCGTCCGCGCCGGTCGCGATGGGCGTTTCGACGCCGGCCTGAGCGAAGGTCTGGCGCAGGGCATCGTTGGCGTAGACCACGCGCCCGTCGCCATCGGTCACCAGCACCGCGGCGCGCGCCACGTCCAGCGCCTGGCGCACGCGCTGGTTGGCGAGCGCGGCGTCGCGTTCGGCGGCGATGCGCTCGCGCAGGCTGGCCTGCATCTGCATCAACGCGGCGGCGAGGCGGCCGATCTCGTCGTGGCGGTTGCGCACCACCAGGGTGCCGTCGAGATGGTCGTCGGCGATGGCGCGTGCGAACGCGGCGGCATCGGCCAGCGGCCGGTCGATGGCGCGCAGCAGCAGTACCAGCAGGCTCACCAGCAACAGGCCGACGAGCAGCACGGTGGCGGCGAAGGCGGCGTTCATCCAGTTGCGCGCGGACGCCTGCCCGGCGCGCTGTTCCTGCAGCGCGCTGCGCTGGCCCTGCTGCAGGCGCAGGATCACCGGGTCCACCTGCGCGGCATGGTCGTCCAGCGCCTGGGTCTCGCTGTCCACGCCGAAGCGCGCCGCCGCGTAGGACAGGAACGCGCCCTGGTACCGCTGCATCGCCTCGCGCACCTGCGCGCGCACCTCCTCCGGCATGCGCGCGCGCTGCAGCAGCAGTTCGAACGGCATCGCCTGCGCGCCCAGTTCGTCGGCGTACTTCTGCTCGCGGCGCAGGATGAAGTCCTTCTCGTGGCGGCGCATGCTCAGCATCGACACCTGCAGCTCCGGCTCGCGGTAATCGCCGATCAGGTTCTCCACCGTGTGCACCGCCGCGCGCAGCTCGCCCTGCATGCCGCTGTCGGCATCGTGGCCGAGTTCGCCGATGCGCTCGTCCAGCAGCTGCGCCGATTCGAGGTAGGACTGCAGCGGCTTGACCAGTTCCGCCGGCCACGGTCCGCCATCCCGCGCCGGCGCCAGCGCCTCGCCCAACTGCGCGCGCGCCTTGCCGAACGCCTGGCCGGCGGCGGTCGAGAACGACATGGCATACTCGGCCTGCGCGCGCCGCGTCTCGGCGAAGGCGCGGGCCAGGTTCTCCAGCCGCGCCGCCTCCTGCTGGTAGCGTTGCAGGCGCTGGTCGGCGGCACGCATGCCGGCACTGAGCCAGGCGTAGGCCGAGCCGATGACGGCCAGGCCGACGACCAGGGCCAACAGGCTCAGCCGCAGCTTCTGGGCGATTCCAAGCGGGAACTTCATGGCGGGACTCCGGGCGTGGGGACGCCTCTGGATCGGCCGCGACCGCGCGTTCTTTAGGACTTTCCGCAAACCGGCGCGCGATGTCCGCTGCGCGCGGCGCCATGAGGCCAGCCGTCGATGACAGGGGCATGTCAGCGCGGCGCCGGCGTGCCCGCGGCGCCGTGCTAGAATCCGCGCTCCCTTGGGGAGTAGCCTGCTTCCAGCGTCTGGAAGCGCACGCGTCAACACACTCGACCATTGCGTCGTGGCGCGTGCGACCGGTTCCACGGTTGGCGAGACCAGCGGCATGCGTGCGCAACGTCAGGTTGGGCGCGCCGCGTGCCGTCCGTCTCCGCCCGACCAGGAAAACCCGATGTCCCCTCTCTCCATCCTCCTCGTCGGCTTCGCCATGTCCACCGACGCCTTCGCCGCCGCGATCGGCAAGGGCGCGGCGATGCGCCGCCCGCGCCTGCCCGACGCGCTGCGCGCCGGCCTGATCTTCGGCGCGATCGAGGCCATTACCCCGCTGCTGGGCTGGCTGCTGGGCCGCGCCGCGTCGCAGTACGTGGAAGCCTTCGACCACTGGATCGCGTTCGTGCTGCTCGGCGCGCTGGGCGTGCACATGATCGTGGCGGGCCTGCGCCCGGACGCGGAAGAAGCGGCGCAGGACACCGACGACAACCGCCACCACCGGTTCTGGACCCTGGCCGCCACCGGCCTGGCCACCAGCATCGACGCGGCCGCGATCGGCGTGAGCCTGGCCTTCCTGGACGTGCACATCGGCGTGGTCGCGCTGGTCATCGGCCTGTGCACGCTGGTGATGGTCACCCTGGGCATCATGCTCGGCCGCGTGCTCGGCGCCCTGGTCGGCAAGCGCGCGGAGATCGTCGGCGGCGTGATCCTGATCGTCATCGGCGCCAGCATCCTGTACGAACACCTGCACGGCGCGGCCTGAGGCCCCCTGTAGGAGCGCACTTCAGTGCGCGACAAGGCTCTACCGGGAAAGCCCTATCGCGCACTGAAGTGCGCTCCTACAGGGCCATTCCCGCAAGGCATTGGCCCACCGGCACGGGCAATCGCCCCACGCAGGCGCGGGGCTCGCGCCGCATGGGCTTTCGCGGTGAAGCTTCATGCGGGGCAAGCCCCGCATCTTATCTGTTCGTGATCAGGCAATTTAGGTGTCGAGAGCCGACGTGGGCCACCGTCCCCGCTCTGGATCCGCAGCGATCGTTCCGTAGCAAGGTGCCCACGCCGGA
>Ga0206117_100284_pt1 | contig 67570 bp, 52 predicted proteins | sample 3A5Ametagenome_FD_177997 | JGI IMG/M metagenome (GOLD analysis project Ga0206117, IMG submission 177997) | Enriched microbial communities from leaf-cutter ant dump, University of Wisconsin, Madison, United States - 3A5A | ecosystem: Environmental > Terrestrial > Nest > Insects nest > Nest dump... | reverse complement strand
ATCTGCATTATTATGCGCCTTGGGTTCGACATACGCCCAAGAGAAAAAAGAAACACCGAAATGGGACGTTGAAAAATATAAAGGCCCTACCAAAAATTTCAGTATCACCACCAACGAAGGCACTTGGATGAACCTTGACGTTAGTCCAGATGGTAAGGAAATTGTGTTTGACCTATTAGGCGACATCTATGTAATGCCTATTACAGGTGGTACGGCCAAGCTTTTGAGCGGAGGTATTGCTTACGAAGTACAACCTCGTTTCAGTCCAAATGGCAAATATATCTCGTTTACAAGCGATAGAAGTGGCGCCGACAATATCTGGATTATGGATAGACAAGGCGGCAACAAAAAACAAATCACTAAAGAAACTTTTAGGTTACTGAACAATGCCACTTGGATGCCAAATAGTGATTATATCATTGCCCGTAAGCATTTTACGGCCTCGCGTTCATTAGGTGCTGGCGAAATGTGGATGTACAGCATTTATGGTGGCGACGGCGTTCAACTTACGAAACGTAAAAACGACCAACAAGATGCTGGCGAACCAAATGTATCGCCTGATGGCAAATACCTTTACTTTAGCGAAGATGTTTCCCCTGGTCCGTCTTTTCAATATAGTAAGGACCCAAATGGCTTGATTTATGCCATCCGCCAATTAGATTTAACCACTGGAAAACTAAGCAATTTAATTGCCGACCAAGGCGGTTCTGTGCGTCCTCAAATATCACCTGATGGTAAGTTTATTGCTTACGTAAAACGAGTGAGACTGAAATCAGTGCTTTATATACAAAACCTTAAAACGGGAGAAGAGTACCCGATTTACGATGACCTAACAAAAGACCAGCAAGAAACTTGGGCTATTTTTGGTGTTTATCCAAATTTTGCTTGGACTCCCGACGCTAAGAAAATTATCTTTTATGCTAAAGGGAAAATAAGACAAGTTGAACTTAGTAATTTGTACGTAAGCGATATTCCTTTTGAAGCAACTACCAACCAAACAGTGCAGGAGGCCTTACACTTCGACCAGCAAGTTTATGCTAATGAGTTTACCGCTAAAATGATTAGGCAATTGGCTACTTCTCCTGACGGTAAAACAGTTGTATTTAATGCTGCTGGCTACTTGTATAAAAAGGAATTACCTAATGGCGCACCAGAAAGACTAACCAATGGCTTAGACTTTGAGTTTGAGCCTAAATTTAGCCCTGATGGGAAATTTGTAGTTTACACAACTTGGAGTGATGAGTTTAAAGGAGCCGTTAAGCGCACCGATTTAAAAACAGGCAAAACCGTTAGCTTAACTGACGAAAAGGGCTACTACTACTCTCCTAGCTATTCCAATAAAGGCGATAAAATTATCTTTAGAAAAGGGGTTGGCAATGAAGTTTTAGGCTTAACTTATGGAAAAAACAATGGTATTTTCGTGATACCTGCTAACGGAGGACCAAAAACTTTAGTGCTGGATAATGGCATTAAGCCTCAATTTAATGGCGATGATACCCGTATTTTCTATCAAAGTTACGAAGCTGGCAAAAAAGCCTTTAAAAGTGTGGATTTGAATGGTGGTAACGAACGTACTCATTACACCTCTCAATATGCTACGCAATTTTGCCCAAGTCCAGATGGAAAATGGATGGCTTTTACCGAGCTGTTTAACGCCTACATTACGCCAATGGTTACCGCTGGAACTGCCTTAGACCTTTCTGCAGGCAATAAATCTATCCCATTGGCAAGGGTGACTAAAGATGCAGGAACCTATTTACATTGGAGTGCCGACAGTAAAAAATTGCTTTGGACCTTAGGAGAAAAATACTATAACAGAGAAATCAAGAATACCTTTTCATTTATTGAGGGTGCTCCACAAGTATTGCCAGAACCAGATACTGTTGGGCTTTCTATTGGCTTGAAATTAAAAACCGATGCTCCAACTGGATTGGTGGCCTTAAAAGGGGCTAGAATTATCTCTATGAAAGGCGACCAAGTGATTGAGGAAGGCACCATATTAGTAGAAAACAATAAAATTAAAGCGATTGGTAAAGTAGATGAAGTACCTATTCCAGCAGATATTAAAGTGCTTGATGTGACAGGTAAAACTATTATGCCTGGGATTGTAGATGTTCACGCTCACTTGAGAACAAGTCCAGATGGCATTAGCCCTCAACAGGATTGGTCTTATTTAGCCAATTTAAGTTTCGGGGTAACTACTTCGCACGACCCTTCGAGCAACACGGAAATGGTATTCAGCCAAAGCGAAATGCTGAAAGCGGGACGAATGGTTGGACCAAGGGTATATTCCACAGGTTCTATTCTTTATGGTGCTGATGGTGATTTCAAAGTAACCATTAATAGCTTAGACGATGCTTTATCGCATTTACGCAGACTGAAAGCAGTAGGTGCATTTTCGGTAAAATCATACAACCAACCACGAAGAGACCAACGTCAGCAGATTTTAGAAGCAGCGCGTCAGTTAAAAATGGAAGTGGTACCAGAAGGCGGTTCAACCTTTTTTCACAATATGACACAAGTGGCCGACGGACATACAGGTATTGAACACAGTATTCCAGTAGCTCCTGCTTATAAAGATGTAGTGAACTTTTGGAACAACACCAATGTGGCTTATACCCCTACTTTAATTGTAGCCTACGGTGGTCAATGGGGCGAGAATTATTGGTATGACCGTACCAATGTTTGGGAAAATGAACGTTTGTTGAATTTTACGCCAAGAGCGATTATCGATTCTCGTGCTCGTCGTAGAACCACTTCTGAATATGGTGACTACGGTCATATTGAAGTAGCTAAAGCAACCAAACAAATTGCCGACGGCGGTACCAAAGTAAATTTAGGTGCACATGGACAGATACAAGGTTTAGGTGCGCATTGGGAATTATGGATGTTGGTACAAGGTGGAATGGACCCATTAAAAGCTATTAAATGTGCTACACTTAACGGTGCTGAATATTTAGGGATGGGCAAGGAATTAGGTTCTCTTGAACCTGGCAAGCTTGCTGACTTAATTATCATGGAAGATAATCCGTTGGACGATATCAGAAACTCTGAGAAGATTAAATATGTAATGATTAATGGCCGTATTTACGACAGCATGACCATGAACGAAACCATTAGCAGAGAAAAAATGCGTCCGAAATTGTGGTTTGAAATGGATAAAGGAGTAGCTTTTTCTTTGCCTTATAAAACCGCTGAAACTTGGACTTTTACAGTTCCAAATTGTGATTAGAAATTAAAACCGCATGAAGGACATATTTCGCCATTTCGAACATCGTGAGACCGCGAAGCAGCTACGGAGTAAATCTAGCAAGTCGTTAGATTTTACTCCGTAGAACTTCGGTTCTCCTCATTCTTCTCCGAAGAATCGGAGCAAGCAGTCGAAATGACGGGTCAAATCCAGATACATAAACCTAGCACAAATAAGTATTCAAAGCGTCGTTGCGAGACCACGAAGCAATCTTGAAGCGATTTGTGAGATTGGCTTACTTCGTATCTGCTTCGCAGTCTCAACTACCAAAGTATCGGAAAGGTATGTTCGAAATGACGGATTATTTTTAAAAGACCAGTTCCACACACTCTTTAAATATTTTAATACGCAAAAAAAAGAGTGGAAAAATTTTAGTCAAAGTCTTTTTATTCATATAATTACACAAAAAAAACATTCTATATTTAGCGTATTTCCATGAAGAAACTTTTACTTTTCATCTGTTTCGTATATTTTTCTGTATCAGCTCAAGAAAAAACAACAGAACCAGTCAATCTTTCACCAAAAAGATTTTACTCCAAAGAAATAGGCGCCAAATACAATCATTCGCGTTTTTACAATCACCCCGATTTTGGTTCATTACCAGAAAGCGCACCAAAGGATAAAAATTTAGTAGAAGACCTTAGTCAACGGAAAATTGACCAAAGACAATTCATCGATTTAGACAATCCACAGATTTTTTATTTACAGAAATCGGCAGTACCAATCAATTACCTTAAAGATGGTAATTTGGTTGCCATAAATGCTAAATTAAATCAAACCAGTCAACACCTTTACCAAGCTCAAAATCAACCATTTCCGACAGAGTTAAATATAACAAAAAAACAATCTGTCATTTACATAGGGGCTAATTTCCTGAAATTCAACCATTTTAAATTAAAAGTAGTAAGAAACGATAATCAGACTGAAATTCTTAGCGCCAATTGGGATAAAATAACCGTTGCCGACGGAAAATGCTACATTGTTGATATTTTTCCTGGCATAGACATGGAAATGAAGTATTTAGAAGCTTCCGTAAAATCTGATTTCATCATTAAGAAAAACTTAAACGTAAAACATCTTTATTTTATTGATGAACTAAACATTAGCCCCTCATTCGCTGTAAAACTAGAAGAAAGCATCATGAAGGACAAAAACAAAGGCCGTTTAATTGTTTATGACAAAAATACAGAGCAAACAGCATTAGAAATAAATCCTGCAAGGATACATGACAGTTCCAATTCGAAACAATCATGGATAAATCCTTATGGTTTAGACCGAAACGAACTATCTATATCTTGTGATTCTACAATACTTAATGATGAGAACACTGTTTACCCAGTTATTGTAGACCCACTAGTAACGGTGGGACCTATACAAGCAGGAACAACTTACCTAAGTGGAAGTGCCCTAGCGCCATCTTCTTGTATACACACCATCAATTTAACTGTCCCAGCGGGAACTACCCCTATCGACGTTTCTGCCAAATGGTCCGTTTATAGCAATTTATGTTTTGGGTATTATACAGGTAATGGAACAAGAGCAGACGACTGTTGGCAATCAGAAGCACAAATATGGCTCAGCAGTTCTTGCGGCAGTGGCCGCTCGCCGGCAGGCTCTGCTTTTTGGAACTGCGCTGGTTGTAATTCCACCGGAAACTGGAATGCCTCTATTCCAAGTGGTTCAAGTGGAATGTCTTCATTGATACAGTGTTTTGTGCCTTCGGCGACTGACCAAACGATTTCTTTTAATATCAATTTCAGCCGCACCAATTGCAATTCTTACAGCAATTACGATGGTTGTACACCTGCAAACAGAAGCTTTTGTCAAACATTAGACAATTGGTCAGTTACCTTAACTGGCAGGAACCTTGAAACTTTAAATGAAACCACCACAGGGAATGGTACTTTGAATGTAACGGTGCCATGTGGCAGTAATTACACCATGGACCCACTCATTAAATATGGTGTAGCACCATTTACCTACTCATGGAACACTGGCGGTAGCAGCGCGACCAAAACAATTACTCCAACTACCACTGGCACGCAAACACATATATTAACCGTAAAAGATGCCGCTAATATTACAAGAACAGCCACCTTCAATGTAACCACGACATGTACCTTACCTATCACTTTGATTTCTTTTGAAGGAAAACTAACGGGTAACCATGCACAACTCACGTGGACTTCTGCTGACGAAAAAAACAGCGATTACTATATTGTAGAAAAAAGTGAAGATGGCGTTATTTTTAAAGGCATTAACAAAGTAACAGCCATCGCTGGAAATTCTGCCCCGAATAGCTATAGTGTTAATGATAATGATTTACAAGGCAATAAAATTAAGTACTATCGATTAAAGATATTAAACAGCGATGGAGATATTGGTTACAGTAGCATTATAAAAATAAACACAGGTATCCAAATCAATGAGATGGTACTTACTCCTAACCCCGTTAAAAACATAGTTCAAATTCTGCTGCCTGAAACGTACTCAAGTGATGATATTAATATTCATGTATATACCATAGATGGAATAGAACGGCTAACTAAAAAATTTCAAAAAAACCAAGCTTTAATTTTGGACTTGAAAGAATTGGCTACCGGTAGCTACGTTGTACGCACCTTTGATAAAAATAACAAACCTATATATAGTAAAACCTTTATTAAAGATTAGACGAGGTTAACTTAATAAACGAGGTTGATTATAAGAGAAACACTTACATTTTTTGATAAAGTCATTACCATATTTGCTTGTCAAAGGACTAGCTTTCTCCTTACCTTATAAAACCGCTGAAACTTGGACTTTTACAGTTCCAAATTGTGATTAGAAACATCTAGCACAAACAGCTATTCAAAACGTCATTGCGAGGTACGAAGCAATCTTAAAGAGATTTGTGAGATTGCTTCGTACCTCGCAATGACGAATAATTAAAGGATGCTACCAACCCAAACAGAAGTTAATTACAGCAAGTAGTTAGATTTTACTTCATAGAGCTTCGGTTCTGCTCATTCTTGCAAGCAGTCGAAATGACGGACTATCTAAATACACTGCGCTATCACATAGCCACTGGCCCAAGCCCACTGAAAATTATACCCGCCTAACCAACCCGTAACGTCTACACATTCGCCTCCAAAATAGCAACCAGCAAGCTTCTTACTTTCTAAAGTTTTAGAGGATAATTCATTGGTATCAATGCCACCACGCATCACCTCGGCTTTGTCGTAGCCTTTATCGCCTGCAGGCTTTACCCTAAAATAATGAATGGTTTGCTCCAAAGCTTCCATTTCTGCCTTGGTTAAATCGGCAATGGTTTTACTTAAGGGCAGAAATTTACCTAGCGCATCCGTAAACTTCTTGGCATAAAATCTATTTAACAAAGTTGATAATTGGATACGCCCGTTATGTTGACGTTCAGCACCTAAAACCTCTAAAATATTATCGTTAGGTAACAGGTCGATATTTATTTCCTCTCCCCTACGCCAATAGCTCGAAATTTGCAAGATGGCTGGCCCGCTTAAACCCCAATGCGTAAACAAGATATTTTCCTCAAAACTAGCTTCGTCGTTACTTACCCTACAAAATACCGAGTTCCCAGATAATTGGGCAAACCAAGCTTCATCTTTCCCTGTAATGGTTAAAGGCACCAAAGCTGGAGCAGTTTCTACAATATTTAAAGCATGCTTTCTAGCAAATTTCAAGGCGAAATCTGTAGCCCCCATTTTAGGGATAGGCAAACCGCCTGTAGCAATCACTAATTTGGACGCCGTAATAGTTTTCTCCTTATGGTTCTTTTGGTAAGTAACTTGATATTCACCATCGTTATTGTGAATGGAAGTCACCTCTGCATTGCATAAAATTTGTTGTTCCATTTCTTCGCAAAGCGAGGTAAATACATTCACTACATCTTTGGCATTTTTGCCCTCTGGGAAAAGTTGTCCCAAAGTTTTCTCGGCACCGTAAATGCCATAGGTTTCAAAAAAACTGATGGAATCTTCTACTGTCCATTGCTTGAAGGCCGATTTTACAAAATGCTCATTGGCAGAGATGAATTGCTCATGTGTAGCACCAATGTTGGTATAATTGCAACGGCCACCGCCCGAAATTAAAATTTTAGCCCCAGGCTTATCGTTCTTCTCGAGGACAATTACTTTCTTCCCTAAAAAACCTGCTTGCACCGCACACATCAATCCACAAGCACCAGCACCAATAATTATCGCATCGTAAGCCATTTATGAAGTATAAAATTAAAAGGCAAAAATAAAAAATGAACGGGGATTATTGGATTTTAACCGCAAAGGTTTTTTTAAGATTTCGTAAAGGGACGCAAAGAAAGGGTGTCGATTTTTCAATTACGTTCTTAGCGTTACTTTTCAACGGATAACTTTTTACCGCAAAGGATAAGGAAGTCTTCGCAAAGAGGCGCAATGAGAAGTGTTGTTTTTCTTCTTTGCGTTCTTCGCGTTTCTTTATTTTTTCTTTGCGGTTAATCTTTTGATGATGTGCCATTAGTAAAACAGCCCTGATTGAAGTGGAAATACTTTTTACTTTTTGCCACCCTGAACGATGGTGAAGTATTGAAAGTTAAAGCATTCTATCAGTAGATTCCTCCTAGCGTCGGAATGACAGCAAAAAGAAAAAAGATTGAAACGGAAAGCAGGACTTTCGGGAAATAGTAGCACCAATATTGCGCTTCTAATCCTAATCTAATATGCAATTTGCCCCAAGCGTATACTTATTTTTGCTATTTTTGTGCAAATTCAAGCGATAAATAATGGCAAAACAGATTAGCGAGTTAAAACTAGGTATTTTAGGCGGCGGACAGTTGGGCAGGATGTTGATTCAGGAGGCAGTTAACTACAATTTAACTACTTTAGTACTAGACCCAGATGCTGACGCACCGTGCAAACACATCGCTAATTATTTCCAAAACGGTTCTATTACCGATTACGATACGGTTTACAATTTTGGCAAAAAAGCCGACATTATTACCATTGAAATTGAAAAGGTAAATGTGGAAGCTTTAGAGCAATTGGAAAAAGAAGGTAAAAAGGTTTATCCACAACCTCGTGTGATTAGACTGATACAAGATAAAGGCATACAAAAGCAGTTTTTTAAGGAAAACGATATTCCTACCTCTCCTTTTATGCTGGTAAACTCTAAGGACGATTTGACCAATGGCAAGTTCCAGTTCCCTTACATCTTAAAGCTTCGTAAAGATGGTTATGATGGCAAAGGGGTGATGAGAATAAATAGTGCTGCTGACGTACAGAATGCTTTTGAAGCTCCTACTTTAATTGAAGAACTGGTACATTTTGAAAAGGAAATTGCCGTAATTGTGGCTCGCAACGCTAATGGAGATGTAAAAACTTTCCCAATGGTTGAAATGGAGTTTAATCCAGAAGCTAATTTGGTGGAGTTCTTGATTTCGCCTTCTACTTATCCTGAAAGCATACAAGAAAGAGCCGAAAAAATTGCCAAAGATATTGCTGCGGCATTGAATATTACGGGAATTTTAGCGGTAGAAATGTTCATTACCAAACATGGTGATATTCTAGTAAATGAATTGGCACCTCGTCCGCATAACAGTGGTCACCAAACTATTGAAGGCAATTACGTTTCGCAATTTGGACAGCATTTAAGAGCTATTTTCAATTTGCCTTTGGGCGATACACGTTCTATTTCAAATGCTATTATGGTAAATGTATTGGGCGAAAAAGGCCACGATGGAGTTGCTAAATACGATGGATTAGAGAAAATTTTATCTATAGAAGGTGTGTATGTGCATTTATACGGCAAAAAATACACCAAGCCTTTCCGTAAAATGGGTCACTTAACCATTATTGACCAAAACCGCGAAAAGGCTATCGAAAAAGCAAGGTTTGTACAGCAAACGTTGAAAGTAATTTCTTAAATAGATTTAAAAATTGAGATTTGAATATCAAGTATTAAGAAACAGGATATCTCGATACTTGATACTCAAATCTAGATACTAATAAAAAACAATATAAAAAGATGAAAGTTGGTATTATCATGGGCAGCAAGTCTGACCTGCCAGTTATGCAAGATGCAGCAGATATTTGCAAAGCCTTTGGTGTTGATTTTGAAATTACGGTAGTTTCTGCCCACAGAACGCCTGACAGAATGTTCAATTACGCTAAAGAAGCGGCTAGCCGCGGTATTAAGGTTATTATTGCTGGTGCTGGTGGTGCGGCACATTTACCTGGTATGGTAGCTTCTATTACCACTGTTCCTGTAATTGGTGTTCCCGTAAAATCGTCTAACTCTATTGATGGTTGGGATAGCATTCTTTCTATTTTGCAAATGCCAAACGGTATTCCTGTGGCTACTGTAGCTTTAAATGCCGCGAAAAATGCTGGTTTATTGGCGGTACAAATTTTATCAACGGCACAACCTGATTTAGCAGAAAAAATGCAAGCCTATAAAGATGATTTGAGACAAAAAGTAGAAGAAACTGCCGCTGAAATGGAAAGTTAGTCCGCAAGTCGGGAAGCTAATAGTCCGTAAGTTGGAAAGAATAGAATTTAAAAGTCTGGAAGGTAAACTTTCGGACTTTTTCTGTTTTACAGCTTTCCATCTATCTAATTCAAATTAGGGTCAACAGGGAAATTGCTCACATGAGCATATTTGGGTCCTAAGTTAATAATCACCTCTTTCCATAACTCTTCTTCATTATGAGAAAAGATAGTATCCTGATGGTACTGGTCTGAAACAATCCAAGTATTGGTAGCAATCTCCTCTTCTAATTGGCGATTGCTCCAACCTGAGTAACCAAGGAAAAACTTAACTTCATCTTCCTGCACGCTATTATTATTCACCAACAATTTAAGGGTTTCAAAATCACCACCCCAGTACAAGCCTGGCATAATTTCCTCGCCGCTATCCATTTTATCAAAACAACGATGGATGAAATGAACCGTATCCACTTCTACAGGACCACCAATAAACACTTGAAAATCCGCCATCCATAAATCTGGAATTAAGTCTTTTACGACTAGGTTACTTGGCTGGTTTAAAATAAAACCAACAGAACCTTCTTCATTATGTTCGGTCAATAAAACCACCGAGCGCTTAAAGTTGGGGTCGGCCAAAAAAGGTTCCGAAATCAACAATTTTCCTACTGATGGTTCTAATAAGCTTAACATATTGGTAAAATAACAAAAAATATTCGCAAGTCTCCAAATATGATTGTGCGCACAGCCTGTATATTTCTACTTAAATATTAAAAACTTTATCATTAACAAAAGCTATTTTTGCTTCATGAAGGTCAGTAAAGAAATGATACAAAACTTAAGGCAAGACTATAAAGCTGCCGAATTAAGTGAAAAAGATGTAGTTAAAAATCCGATAGCACAGTTTGAAAAATGGTTTGAAGATGCGGTGAACGCAGAAATTTTTGAACCTAACGTGATGACACTCGCTACGGTAGATAAAAGCGCTCGACCGAATGCCAGAATTGTATTGTTAAAGGGCTTTGACGAAAATGGTTTTAGCTTTTACACCAACTACCTTAGTCAAAAAGGTAAGGAAATAAAGAAAAACCCTTATGCTTGTTTGGTATTTTTCTGGGCTGAACTGGAACGTCAAGTAAGAATTGAAGGCAGAATTGAAAAGTTAGACAAGGAAACTTCTGAGCAATATTTCAATTCTCGTCCGCAAGGAAGTCAAATTGGCGCTATCGCCTCACCTCAAAGTCAAGTAATTCCCAACAGAGATGTTTTGGAGCAAAAAGTGGAAGAATTGACCCGACAGTATGAAGGAAAGACTATTCCAAAACCAGCACACTGGGGCGGCTACATTGTAAAACCAACCGCAATTGAATTTTGGCAAGGACGCTCAAGTCGTTTACACGACAGAATTAAATACATTTTTAGTAACGGAAGCTGGAAAATTGAACGTTTAGCTCCTTAAAAGCAGAAAGCTTAAAGCACAAAGCGTATATTACTAAATTCCAACAAACTAAAAAACAAACCAACTAACCAACCACAATGAGTACAACTGTAAGTACAAAACATCCTAAACAGCTCTATCTTCTATTTTTCACCGAAATGTGGGAGCGTTTCTCTTTCTATGGCATGAAAGCTTTGCTTTTGGCCTACATGGTGACCCAATTGAAATTTGATGAGCCAAAAGGTTATGCCATTTTAGGTGCTTACTCAGCGTTGGTGTATACCATGCCTATGTTTGGGGGCATGCTTGCCGATAAGTTTTTAGGCTACCGCAGAGCCATTATTTTTGGCGGTGTAATGATGGCCATTGGACACATTGTACTGGCTATTCCGCAGGATTGGAGTTTCTTTTATGGTATGGCTTTCATTATTTGCGGAAATGGTTTCTTTAAACCTAATGTTTCTAGCTTGGTTGGAACTTTGTACGACAATAACGACCCAAAGAAAGACAGTGCATTCTCTCTGTTTTACATGGGGATTAACATTGGTGCAGCTTTAGGTGGTTTGCTTTGTGGTTACGTTGGCCAAAAAATAAACTGGCATTTTGGCTTTGGTTTGGCTGGTATTTTTATGGTACTTGGCTTAATCATTTTCATTATAGGAAAAGCTTCACTCAAAGAAAAAGGCTTACCTATTACTGATGATTTAAACAAAAAAATAGCTGGTATAATAAAAGTAGAGCATGCCATTTACCTACTTACTTTACTTGCCTTACCTTTGATTGTTACGCTTTTTAACTACTACGAAGCGTTGGATAGCATCATGCTAATTCTTGCCGTTGTATCAGTAGCCTATATCCTTTATCTATCCTCAAAGCTAGAGAAAGAAGCTAAATTCAAATTGCTTTCGGCTTTGACCTTAGTGGTGGTTTCTACCTTATTTTGGGCTTTTTATGAGCAAAATGCAGGTTCATTAAACTTATTCGCTATGCGGAATGTAGACATGCATGTTTTTGGTGTTGAACTTCCCGCACTTTCTGTAAACAACTTTTTGCCACCAGCTTGGGTAATCATCATGAGTTTGATTTTTGCTGCGCTATGGCCTTGGTTAAACAAACGAGGATTAGAACCTTCTACCCCAGCTAAATTTGCACTTTCTTTCATTTTTGTAGCCATTGGATTTTTCACCTTTTATTTAGCTTGCCAAGCTAGTTTGGGTAATGGATTAATTCCATTACTTGCTTTTGTGGGTGGATATTTCTTCATCATTTGTGGTGAGATGTGTATTTCTCCTGTAGGCTTATCCATGATTACTAAGCTTTCTCCAGTGAACATTGTTGGTTTAATGATGGGGATTTTCTTCTTCTTTACAGCTATTGGTGAATTTTTGGCGGGTAAAATTGGCGCCTTAATGGCTATCCCTAAAGATGTGATTGAAGCGAACAACCCAGTACTTTCATTACCATATTACGCTAACGTATTGCTTCAAATTTCCATCTATTCTGCAGGTATTGGCTTATTTATTTTCTTGCTGGTTCCAGTATTGAAAAAATGGATGGGCAACATTAGGTAGTTTAACACAATTTAACGGGTTAGCTTAGCAAAAACATCAGCTTAATTTTGTTACTTTCGCAAATCGAAATTCGTAAAATTTAAAATAGTAAACAACCTGTGTCCGACAGCCTAGTCATTATCCCTACTTATAACGAAAAAGAGAATATTGAGAAAATTATTCGCAAGGTTTTCTCTTTGCCCTATCATTTCGAAATCCTGATTATTGATGACGGCTCCCCTGATGGCACTGCACAAATTGTAAAGGGCCTGCAAGAGGAATTTCCGATGCTTCATATCGAAGAACGGAAAGGCAAATTAGGTTTAGGCACTGCTTATATCCACGGTTTTAAATGGGCTTTGGAAAGAAGCTATGAATACATTTTCGAAATGGACGCAGATTTCTCTCACAATCCTGATGATTTGGTGAAACTGCGTGAGGCTTGTGTAAACGGTGCCGATTTAGCTATTGGTTCTAGATATGTGAAAGGTGTAAATGTGGTGAACTGGCCAATGGGCAGAGTATTGATGTCTTATTTTGCATCAATGTACGTACGCATCATTACGGGCATTAACATCCAAGATGCAACGGCAGGTTTTAAGTGTTACCGCAGAAAAGTATTGGAAACCATTCCAATGGAGAAAATCAAGTTTGTAGGTTATGCCTTTCAAATTGAGATGAAATTTACGGCCATTAAATACGGTTTTAATGTAGTAGAAGTGCCTATTATTTTCACCGACAGAACCGAAGGAACTTCGAAAATGAGTACCCGTATTTTCCGCGAAGCATTTTTAGGGGTTATCCAAATGAAGGTGAATAGCTGGTTCAGAAATTATAGTAGATAATTAGTTGGTTGGTTAGTTAGTTTTTTGGTGGTTTGGGCATTATCAAATTCACTAATTATCCAATTATCAAATCATTTCTCCCTCTTATTACTCCTCAGCATCAAACCAAAATCCTGCTTTTTGGCCATTGCATCTACAATCATCACCAAGCGTTTTGTTCTGGTCGTTTCTGTTTTTGCCGTATTTAACCAATTGATAAAATAGTTTTGATGTGCTTTGGTATAAGAAAGAAAATGTTCCAACAAGCCATCTTCTTGAGCTAAACAAACTTCCAAATCCTCAGGCATCTCAATTTTGAAATCTACATCATGTTCCAAAGAAAGGTTAACCACATTCCCCTCCTCCTTTCGTAACTGTTTACGGAGTTTTGCATCAAGTGCTAAAATAAAATCTCCTCCACCCATCGGAATTAAACTTTTACCTTGAATAGGCACTTGGTCTATCTCCCCACGAACCCGCATTCCTCTTCGGTCATTAGGCTTAATCTGTTGTGCAATTTCTTCGGGTACAAAAACATAACTCCACCCAGTTTTCTCGCCATTACTTTCAAACTTTTCTATCTCTGCTTTGAAATTTACCATCATATAAAGTAAAAACTAAAAATACAGATTTGAAAATGATGTTCACCAAAACTCAATAAACAAAATCGAGAGCCAACGACTAGCAAATTCGACTCAAACCTAGATTTGGCATAATCCCGTCATCATTTAACTGAAATTGGCTTTTAAGCAAAATAAATCCTACTTTTAGGATATATGCAAAGTGGATTATATCATATCAATCTCGAAAATTGCCTAAAACAACAGTTAGGCATCAGCTTTCGCATGCACAATATCTTCCTTTCTATTTTTCACAGCTTAGGAAATGTCTTATTGAAAAGTTCTAAGGACTTTATAAATTAATCCCTAGCTCCAAAGCGAGGCAGGGACAAATCCGAAAAAAGGAAAATCATTTACACTTAATCTTAACATGTTATGCGTCTACTAAAAGCCGCTTTCATGCTTATTGTTATGGTTGATGTCTTTATCATTTTCTTAGCACTTTTTTATTTACACCCATTATTGGTACTAATTTTTATTGCCGTTAGCGCGGTGTTAAAGGGTCTTTATAATCAACTCAATAAGCGAAAGCCACACAAAATCCACCAGTTGGGGAAAAACCAACTTTTTATTAACCATTAATATCTTTTATCATGAATATTGAAATCACCAATACCCCTATTATATTAACCACAGGCATTTACGACTTACTCAAAGAGCAAATCAAAAAACACACTTTCAATAAAAGCAATGCTGAAAAGCTTGCTGTGGAGTTAAAAAATGCCAAGCAGGTACTTCGCAAAGAACTTCCCGAGAATGTCGTCGCTATTAATACTTTGGTAAAACTAAAGAATTTAAGAACTGGTGAAGAGCTAGAACAAAAATTTGTATCACCGCAAAGGGCTCGCAAAAAACATGCTACCCTATCTATTCTTTCGCCCATTGGTATAGCCACCTTAGGTTACGCTACAGGCGCAATTGTACAATGGGAATTTCCTGAGGGAACGGAAATGCTACAGATTTTGGAAGTCAGTAAGATATAGTTAAATGTGAGTTCAGATTAAGGTATTAGAATAGGACTTGTGGTTTAAAACATTATTTTTTACTACTATTTATTGTTCTGTCGCTTCGCGGACAAACTTTTATCAAGTAGTTTGTTATTATTTTTATTTGTCTTGATGCTTTCGCAAGCTCAGGTTTCCTATAGATGAAAAAAGTATGCAAAACCGAAACGAAGTGAGCTCATTTATACCTTTAAAACCATAGAAACTAATAAATAAAAATCCACGGCTTCGCCCTGTTCTGTTAAAGGAACAACTAGGGCCAATTTGTGCGTTCCGAACAGGCCAAGGCCGATTTTAGTAGAACGAAGAGGTTTTGCTGGGGCTGGAAATAATGAAAAAAACTACAAAATGCTTATACTGAACTTACGTTGATTTAAAGAGACAAAAATACTTTTAAAAGAGACAAAACATGCGACATCCAAACTCAATGTAAAACATACCCTGTAGGACAGTTTGTTCGGGGCCTTAGCTTTTCACAAAGTTAAGTGCCCCAACAAGCTTAATATTTTTCGTTAAAACTCTCCTTCTACACCTAAACCGAACAATGCGAAATCGTACTTCACAGGGTCGTTTGCATCAAACTCCTTTAATTGTTTCGTCAATTCAACAGCTGTTAGCCAATCCGTTTGCTTGCGTTCTATTAGACCAAAATGTCTTGCTACTCGGTCTACATGCACATCACATGGGCATATCAAATCTTCAGAGCGTAAGGTATTCCAAATCCCAAAATCAACACCACAATTGTCTTTCCTTACCATCCACCTCAAAAACATATTTAACCGTTTGCAAGTAGATTTTTGCATTGGCGAAGACACGTGCTTAATCGTTCTACGAGGGAAATCTGGCAAGCTAAAGAAATAAGAACGGAAATGGTTTAAGGCTTTTTCTATGGTAAAATCTGCAACGACCAAATCGGAAGTGTAACAGGTAGCAGAAGTCAATTCGTATCCCGAAGCGATTTCTTCAACACTCAAATAATCTGTTCTATAAATTGAAGATTGGGGAATAAAAGCCGTTTCCAAGGAACTAGATTGTTGGTAGTGCTGCTGAAAGAAAGCTACAAAATAAAGCAAATCGGTATCGTTAAAGGTACGATGCTTAAAACCTAGCAGACCTTTCAAATCCTCATCAGAATGATGAAGCATGAACTGATAAGGTGCATTATCCATTCTAGCCAACAATTCATTACACTTATTGATAATGGTTTTGCGCTGACCCCAAGCTAAAATTGCCGCAAAAAAAGCGGCAATTTCGATGTCTTGTTTTAACGTGTATTGATGCGGAATGCTAATCGGGTCATTCTCAATGAAATTTGGTCGATTATATTGAGCTACTTTCGCATCGAGAAAATCCTTAATGTCTGTAATTTGCATTATTTGGTTAATTGTAGGAATCGTTGAATTGGTTAATCGATACCAAGTCAATTAACCAATCATACAGTTAAACGATTAAACCTTAAGCAAGTGCTTGTTCCAAATCAGCCAATAAATCATCAATATCTTCAACACCTACGCTGAAGCGTAATAAGTTATCGGTTACTCCCACTTTTTCACGTTCTTCTTTCGGAATTGAACCGTGGGTCATGCTTACTGGATGATTTACCAAACTTTCTACTCCACCTAAAGATTCTGCTAATGAAAATACTTTAAATCGTGAAGCAATGCGAAAAGTTTCTTGCAAGTCGGCATCTTTTAAAGTTACTGAAACCATACCTCCAAAACCACGCATTTGTTTTTTGGCAATGTCGTGATTAGGATGTTCCTCAAAACCTGGCCAGTAAATTTTATCAATTTTAGGATGGTTTTTCAAGAAATGGGCTACTTTTTCTCCGCTTTCACAATGTGCTTTCATACGCAAGTGCAGGGTTTTAATTCCTCTTAGTACTAAGAAAGCATCTTGAGGCCCTGGAGTAGCACCACAAGCATTGTATATGAAGAACAAATCTTTGTATAGCTGCTCGTTGTTGGTCAACAAAGCACCCATTACCACATCAGAGTGACCTCCAATATATTTCGTTACCGAGTGCATTACCACATCAGCTCCCAAATCAATTGGGTTCTGCAAATAAGGTGAAGCAAAGGTATTGTCAACTGTTAAAAGGATATTGTGCGCTTTGGTAATTTTAGCCACCCCTTCAATATCAATGATACGCATAGTTGGGTTGGTAGGTGTTTCTATCCAAACCAATTTGGTTTTATCATTAATGTAGGGCGTAATATTTTCTGGCTTCGATAAATCCAAGAAATGAAATTTGATGCCGTAGTTTTGATAAACCTTGGTAAAAATACGATAAGAACCACCATACAAATCGTTACCAGTAATCACTTCATCACCAGGCTTCAACAACCTTAACAAAGTATCAGTAGCACCCATTCCGCTACTAAAAGCCAAACCAAACTTACAGTTTTCCAATGCCGCCAAACAATCCTCTAGCGCCTTACGGGTTGGGTTGGTACCTCTTGAATACTCATATCCCTTGTGCTCTCCAGGCGATGCCTGCCAATAAGTTGAAGTTTGATAAATTGGGGTCATTACCGCACCAGTAGTTGGGTCGGGCTGTTGACCAGCATGTATAGCTTTGGTAGCAAATTTCATTTCCTTGTTCATGGTATCGTATTTAATGCCTTATTGTTAGCCAAAAGGCGTCATTATAAATTATTATTTTGTTGCACTTCAGATTTAAACATATAGCCCAATCGTTTTCCTGTTGGATAGCCACTTGCGGCCAAAGTTGTTTGCTTTTGGTGCAGGGTAATATCTTTAACCGTAGCATAAGGCGGTAATTGCAAATCAGTTTCGATACAATCTAGCACTGCCAACTCCAAAATATGGGTCAACACCTCCTCACTGATTTCAGTTTCGCTAAAAGCTTCGTATAAAAATCCCAACTGCCCCTCGCCTTCTACGATGAAACGTTTTTCTTTATTGATTAGAATTCTGGCAATCAAAGTACCTTCATCTGCCAAGCGATTATATTTAATCGAATCTGCCAAAAAGTTATGGATGTAGATGACACCACAATAACTTAAGCTTGGATTGGCTTTGACGTAGCTGGTAGAATAAATTCGATGACCTTCTTCAAAATTGAAAACATTACTATGCATCGATAGCAGCAACATATCTCCAGAAAACTTAAGCTCTGCTTCAAATTGATGAGCATCCTTATAAGTCACTTCTACTGAAGGGTCTTTTACGGTATAATCTTGATATAGTTTAGAAGCTAATTTTGAAAGCGACTTTTTAGCTATTGCAAAAACATCAACGGTATTTCTATAAATCGCTTGTTTTAAAGAAGCCCTGCTTTCTAATTTTTCAAGTATCAGCTGGTAATTGGTTGGTTCCATTATGGTTTCTGGTTGTGATGTATTTCTATCATCGAGGTACGAAAAAATCTCGAAAAACAAATCTAATGCTTTAGGATTGCTTCGTACCTCGCAATGACGAATAGCGTACTAGTAAGCTTTCGCAAACAATACACGTTGTTTTGATGGATTGCCTGTTAAAATACAAACACCATCTTCTAACTTATTGTCTAAAGGAATACATCTAATCGTAGCTTTTGTTTCTTCCTTAATACGTTTCTCCGTTTCGGCAGTACCGTCCCAATGTGCTGCAATAAAACCTGTTTTAGTTTCTAACAGCTCCTTAAATTCTTCGTATGAATTTGCTTCGGTAATGTGCTCATCTCTAAATTTCAATGCTCTATTGAAGATATTCTCTTGGATTTGCGCCAACATTTGGAAAACATACTCAGCCAAACCTTCTTGAGGTACGGTGAATTTCTCTTTGGTATCTCTACGAGCAAGCTCAACAGTACCATTTTCCATATCTCTAGCACCAATTGCTAAACGAATAGGCACTCCTTTTAGTTCATATTCAGCAAACTTAAATCCTGGGCGTTGGCTATCTCTATCGTCATATTTCACCGAAATACCATAACCTTTTAGTCTTGGAAGTAATTCGTCTACAAATGATGATATTTTTTGAAGTTCTTCATCACCTTTATGGATAGGCACAATCACTACTTGAATTGGTGCCAATTTTGGAGGAAGTACCAAACCGCTATCATCACTATGTGCCATGATTAAGGCTCCCATTAAACGGGTTGAAACGCCCCATGAACTTGCCCAAACATAATCTTGTTTACCTTCTTTGTTAGTGAATTTTACATCAAATGCTTTTGCAAAGTTTTGACCCAAGAAGTGAGAAGTACCTGCTTGTAAAGCCTTACCATCTTGCATTAAAGCCTCGATACAGTAAGTATCCAAAGCACCAGCAAAACGCTCAGTTTCTGTTTTTCTACCTTTTACTACCGGAACAGCCATCCAATTTTCAGCGAAATCGGCATATACATCCAACATTTTCTCTGTTTCCTCAATCGCTTCTTCAGAAGTAGCATGTGCAGTATGACCTTCTTGCCATAAAAACTCAGTTGTACGTAAGAACAAACGGGTTCTCATTTCCCAACGCACCACATTGGCCCATTGGTTAATCAATAAAGGCAAATCACGGTAAGATTGAATCCATCCTTTATAGGTATTCCAGATAATGGTTTCCGAGGTTGGACGAACAATCAATTCCTCTTCTAATTTTGCTTCTTCATCTACAACGATATTGCCTTGGCCATCATTTTTTAAACGATAATGGGTTACCACGGCACACTCGGTAGCAAAGCCATCTACGTGAGCAGCTTCTTTAGAGAAATAAGATTTGGGGATGAACAAGGGAAAGTAAGCATTTGTGTGACCTGTTTCTTTAAATTTATGGTCTAAAACCGCTTGCATCTTCTCCCAGATAGAGTAACCATACGGCTTAATTACCATACAGCCCTTTACTGACGAATGTTCTGCCAAGTCAGCTTTTATAACAATTTCGTTATACCACTGGGAATAATCTTCACTTTTACTCGTAATACCTTTGCTCATAACTTATTTGGAACGTTTTTTGTGTTAAATATCTTGTATTGATGGCTACAAAGCTATAAATTTATAGTCACAATTTAATTTAGCACACAAATAAAACTAAATACAATGAGAGTCAATCATTTTTTCACCAGTACACTTGCCGCAACTGCCTTGTTAGTTGCGTCATGCTCTACACAAAGGATGGCACAAAATAACAGTGCCGATGATGTGTACAACACTACTGCGCAGGCTCGGGTTTATAAGTACTCGCCTCCAGTACAAACGGCTCAAATAGATACTTCACGTAGGGACCCTAATTATAGGTCTAGTGACGAAAGTTACGACATGGATTATGCTTCTAGGATTGACCGTTTTTATTATGGCAGCCCTAATAGGGTATATTTTGATGATTACTACAACTTTTATGGTTACAATTCATGGTACAACCCTTACGATTTCTCCTTAGGTTTTAACTACGGATGGGGCTTTAATCGTTGGAATAACCCTTACACTTACTGGGGATATTATGGCAGCCCTTATTATTGGAACACTTGGGGTCCTTACTCCTACAACAACCCTTGGTTTGGTGGTTGGGGAGGCGGCTACTGGGGTGGCGGTTATTGGGGCGGAGGCTACTGGGGTGGTGGCTGGGGAGGCTCTACTATCGTTAGAAACGAAAACTACAGACCAAGACCATCTAGAATGAGTAGCGGCACTTCAAGACCTTCTACAGGAAGATATGTAGGTTCTGATAGAGGAAACGTAGGCGACGGTATTGGAAGACCAAGACCACAAAGCTATAACCCGGCGACTAACGGAACAGTATCTAGACCAGATAGAACTTCTAATTCAGGAGGTAACTCAGGAAGACCTAGCAGAACCAGCGAAAGCGGTAGACCTTCTTCTCCTCCTCAAAGAGAAAGCTATACTCCTCCTTCAAGACCAACGCCTCCTCCTGCGAGTAGCGGAAGCGGAAGCAGTGGTAGCAGTGGCGGGGGTAGTCGTCCAACACGTGGTGGAGGTAGAGGTTAGGTTTATTTTCTAAATTATTTATCGCAATTCAAATGAAAAAGATATTATCAATGCTAGTGGTGGCGGCAGCTACCACTGGCTATGCTTATGCTCAAACAGCACAACCAATTATATGGCCTACTTATGCGGGTGATGGACTAAGATTCTCTCAAACAAATTATGGTAGTTCAGCTCGTTTTAAAGGCATGGGAAATGCACAAATTGGCGTAGGCGGTGACATTAGCTCTCTAGGAGGCAACCCTGCTGGCTTGGGTTTATTCACCCGCTCTGAATTTGTACTTACTCCTGAATTTAACGGCACCAACGTAAAAGCGAATTATTTAAACAATAATACCTCTACCAATAAAAGCCAAGTTAATTTGAACCAAATTGGCGTAGTATTCCACATGCCTACTTACAGGGCAAAAGGACAAGATACCCAAACTGGCGTCATCAGTGCTTCAGTTGGTTTAGGTTACAACCGTAATAATGATTACGGATTAGAATCTAATTTCTCTGGAACGAACAATACCAGTTCTGTTTACAACATGTTTTATGAAGAGAATGCAGGTACTTTGGGCAATACGCAACAGGTAAATGTATTACGTTCAGGTTCAGTTTCTGAATTTAGCATTGCTGGAGCCATCAATATCTCCAACCAAATTTACATTGGAGCTAACTTAGGTTTGGTGAGCATTAACATGAATAATGACTCACATCTTTACGAAAGGGGCAATTTAGCTAATTCAAGCACCTACGCAGTAGATTATTACCAAAACCAAGAAGTTAAAGGTTCGGGGGTTAATGGCAGAATCGGGGTTATTTTCAGGCCTGTGAGCGAATTTAGAATCGGTATGAACTTACAAACACCAACTTGGTTCAATATTGATGACCGTAGTGCTGGAAGCAGTTCAGACAAACAGGTACTTGACCAAGAAATTTATGATTTCAGCTACGATTTACGTACACCGTTTAAAGGTTCACTTGGCGCAAGCTATGTGATTGCCAACAGGGCTTTAATTTCGGCAGATGTTGATTTTATCGATTACTCAAGTATGCGTTTTTCTAGCGTAGATGGCGTAGGTATGGGCGAGATCAATAATGCCAACAACGATGTTAAGGCTCTTTATAAAAGTGCAGTGAACTATCGTGTAGGTGCTGAAGTAAAAGTAACTGATTTGGTAAGCCTAAGAGGTGGATACGGCATTAACGGAACCGCTTATAAAGATGACAGCAAAAACCAGTTCCAAAGCAAATTCTATTCTGGAGGTATCGGCTATAGAAATAGAAACTATTCTATCGACCTAGCTTATCAACGTGTAGAAACCAACGCTACTTTTAGCCCTTATTTATTACAAGATTTTAATGAGCCTGTAGCACAAGCCAAAAACAATAAAAACAATGTGTTCTTAACTTTTGGCGTAAGATTTTAAACTTCAAAACACTTAAAACAAAAAAAGCGACGAATATTCGTCGCTTTTTTTGTTTTATATAACTCCATATAAAGAACCACCCTGATCTCCCATCCTATCGACTCTTTCTGCCACGGCTTTATCTTTTATCAGTTCTGGCGCATGATGAGGTTTCTTACGAGCATCTATAATTAATGGCCCTTTACAACCCCAATGCTTATTCTCCGTGAAATCATCTACACCATCTATATCCGCCGCCGGATTACTTCTAGTGAAAGTTACCCAAACTAAATTATTAATATTCTCAGCAGTAAAGCTTGCATCATCACATACTACAATTAATGGTAATTGTGAAAGCTCATTTGTTTTTAGTTTTTCTTTAAGAGACTCAATCTCCTTTTTAGCTTGCTGTTGGCCTACATAAGCTGGCAATTGAACTGCCAATACCCCTGGCACTGCCAAACGATGATTTTCAGCCAAGTTAAAGCCAGCAGGCAAACTACTTAAAAGCTCACGTTTCTTCTCTCCTGCTGCCGCAAAAACCACTTTAGAGCCCGAATTAAGTCCATCACCCGAATAGTCTAAGGTGTCAATGGTCGTATTGGTATGAAAATGGATATCCCTTGCAAGGTCAACCCTTTCCAGCATGTGCTGTAAAAATTCATCAATATGATGCGTGGTTAATGCTTCGTTATCTTCTCTTGCCGCAATCAATAAGTACTTAGCCAAACTCAATTGGTTTTTACCCAAAATATGGTTGCTAATGGTCAAAATCTCTTGCGGCTTTCTTTCTTTGAGATATGGCGTATAACGCTCACTCCCTATCGCAAACAACAATGGGTGCACTCCTGCCGCATCCACAGCGTTCACCTCTTTTAAACCATGTATTTCCTGTGGAATAGCCGAACCTGATATTTCATGAATCAACGCTCCAAAACTAGTATCTTCCTGAGGTGGTCTACCCACTACCGTAAACGACCAAAGGGCATCTTTTTTATGATAAACGTTATGCACCTTCATTAAAGGAAATGGATGCACCAAGCTATAATAACCCAAATGGTCGCCAAATGGTCCTTCTGGTTTATTTTCATGAGGATAAACAATACCAGTAATCACAAAATCCGCATCTGCAGAAATCACAAAACCTTCTTCATCCCTAAAATACCTAAAACGTCTATCACCTAAAGCACCAGCAAAAGTCATTTCCGAAAGTCCTTCGGGCAATGGCATTACAGCGGCCAAAGGATGCGATGGCGGACCACCTACAAAAATACTTACTTTAAGCGGTTGCCCTTTAGCATTTGCTTTGGTTTGGTGCACGCCAATACCTCGATGTATTTGATAATGCAAACCAATTTCTTGGTCCTGAATATAATCGTTACCTGCTAACTGGATACGATACATCCCCAAATTACCATTCATTACACCTGGCTTATCAATATCTTCGGTAAACACCTGCGGCATAGTAATAAAAGGACCACCGTCCATGGGCCAGTTCACAATCTGTGGCAGGGCAGAAATGGTCGTTTTTTGAAAGGTTTGCTTAAATAGGGATTGTTTCAAAGGCAATGCCGATAAAGCGGTTAGACCAGTGCCTAAAAACTTAAACGGATTTTTAATGGCCTTCATGGGGTCAGAACGTAGTTCTACCAATTTTTGCACTTTCGGCAATGAGTCTCTAAACATAAATTTAGAGCGTTCCAAAGTTCCAAAAAGATTTGACACCGCTTTAAACGGACTTCCCTTAACTTTTTCGAACAACAACGCTGGACCTTGCTTTTCATACACTCTAAGGTGTATATCAGCCATTTCTAAATATGGATCTACTTCTTCTTTAATTCTGATCAGATGGCCATGTTTTTCCAAATCGGCAACACATTCAGCCAAGCTTTTATATCCCATGGCTCAAAGATAAAAAATTTGATAATGGGTGAATATCATAATGTAATAATGAGAGCATATGACGATGAGATGATTTGATAGTTAGATGATAAAAAAGCCACAGATGCACGAATAATTTTCTAAATCTGTGCATCTGTGGCTCCCTACCAATTGGCTAATCATCACATTAACCAATTATCTCATTAAAACTATTTCTTCCCTAAGAAAGAACGTAGCATCCAAATGGTTTTCTCTTTAAATTGCATAAAGCGGTTCACCATATCATTTGAACCATCGTCGCCTGCTTTATCGGTTGCATCCAACAATTCGCGTTCTAGCTCAATAAGCTTGGTCATATCATCCAAAATAGCTTCAACCATGGCGGTATCAGCCAAACCTATCGTATCAATTTCTTTAATTCCCGATTCTTTGATATAATCTGAAAAACGACTGTGCGGTGCTTTGCCCAAAGTCAATACACGTTCCGCAATTTCATCGATAGTAAGCTGAGCATTAGTGTATAATTCTTCAAATTTAAGGTGAAGGGTAAAGAAGTTCTGACCTTTGATATTCCAATGGCAACCTCTTAATTTCTGATAATGAATGTGATAATTTGCCAAATAATCATTAAGCATATCTACCACGGGTTTAACTTGTTTCTCTGTTAGATTTATTTCTTTTGCTGACATAATATCTGTGTTTTTTGATAGTACCAAATTAACAAAACTAAAGAGAATAAGTTTTGACATCATCACAATTTCGTACAATAGAATACAAAATGTTACCGTTTAGTTACATTGTTAGTGATACTATATATTATTCGTATAATTGTACCTCCAAAAATTAAAAATATAGATGCTTAAGAGATATATTTTAATCTGCACGCTGCTAAGTTCAGCTGCTGCTTTTGCCAGTAAGCCGCTTGATTCTATAGGTGTAGAAAACAATAATGGCAAAAAATTGATCATCCACAAGGTAGATCCAAAAGAAAGTTACTACTCTATTTCAAGAAGATACAATGTTAACGTAAAAGACCTTCAGGCGTATAACAACAATGCAGCCCTTCAAATTGGGTCTATTGTTAAAGTACCTACTGAAATCCCTTTTAATCAAAAAACAACAGCGAGTGTACCTACTATTACCTCCAATAGTTTTTTCGATTATACAGTAGTAGCTAAAGACAATCTGAATTTAATTGCTGAAAGATTTGCTACCACTACAGCGGATATCAAAAAACTTAACAATTTAACTAGCAACAACCTACAAGTTGGACAAGTTTTAAAAGTCCCTTTTAATAAGACCAATCCTTTAGCAAACAATGCTACACCACCTTCAACAAGTAGTCAGCCACAAGAAAGTAAAACAGCATCCAATACTACAGAAGTGACCGAGCATACTGTAAAACCTAAAGAATATTTAGGCGTTATTGCTAAACAATACGAGGTTACGGTAGAAGAGATCAAAGAATTAAACGGGCTAAGCTCCAACAATCTTCAAATTGGCCAAGTACTAAAAATCCCTGCTAAGGGCTCAGCAGTTCACAATGAAACACCTGTAGTAGCCAACAAACCTGTTGAAAGCAAGCCTGCAGAAAATAAACCTGCAACTGTTACCAGCAATCCCGCTCCTAGCAAAACAGACCCTACTTTTGAACACGTAGTAGCAGCAAACGAAACGATATATTCTATCGCTCAAAAATACCAGCTTACCACTTATCAGCTAAAAACATTTAACAATTTAACATCAAACGACCTTACCGTAGGCCAAAAATTAATTATTAAAGGCGAAAAACCTGCTCCTGTAGTTGCAGCCAATAATGATAATAACGATGATGAACCTACGGAAGGCTCCGGTACGCTAAAAAACCCAAACCTCAAACGACCAGCTGCAACCTATGGTCTTAACAGGATTGAGGAAAAAGGCACAGGTGTTTGGATCACCGATACAGACTTAGATCCTAATAAAATGTTAATTTTGCACAGAACTGCCCCAGTAGGCACTATTATTCAAATCACTAATCCAATGACCAACCGTTCAACCTTTGCGAAGGTAGTAGGCAAATTCACTGAAAATGAAACCACTAAGGATGTCATTATTGTAATGACCAAAGCGGTTGCCGATGCAGTTGGCGCATTAGATAAACGTTTTTTCTGTACTTTAACATACGGCCCTAAAGAGAATGAAAACTAAAAAGCCTGTAATTATTGGCATAGCTGGAGGCAGCGGCTCGGGTAAAACTTTTTTCCTGCACAGTTTTTTACACCATTTCAAACACGACGAAGTAACGTTAGTATCGCAAGATGACTATTACATTCCTGCGGGTGAAATGACCCAGGAAGAAAACAAACTATATAACTTTGATCTTCCTACCACTATTGATGACCAACAATTTTTAATGGACATCAAAAAGCTCATCTCCGGCGAAACTGTTTACAAAAAGGAATACAACTTTAATAATCCTTTAGCGGTAACCAAAATCCTAGAAATTCACCCTGCTCCTATTATCATTGTAGAGGGCTTATTCATCTTACATTTCAAGGAGATCAACTCACTGATTGATTATAGAATCTTTATTGAGGCTGATGAAAACATCGCCCTAGAAAGAAGAGTACAAAGAGATGGTATTGAAAGGGGCTATCCTGAAGAAGATGTACTATACAAATGGCACAATCACGTAGTGCCTGCTTATAAGGAGTATTTACTTCCCTACAGGGAAACTTGTAATCAACTGATTTACAACAACTCAAATGAAGCGGATGAAATCATTCGTATTACGGAGATTATGTCAGAAGAATTTAAGTCTAATTATTGCAAATAAACATAAAGTAATGTGAGTTGGGGTTAAGAAAATACTTTCTACGCAACATAATTAACCTTTTAGGCTCAAAAAATCACTTTTCCTGCTACTATCTCCTGCTCTGTCGCTTCGCGGACAAACTTTTTTCCTATAGATGAAAAAAGTATGCAAAAAAATCCACGGCTGCGCCCTGTTCTATTAAAGGAACAAGCAAGGCCAATTCATGCAACCCGAACAGGCCAAGGCCGATTTAGCAGAACGAAGGGACTTTGCTGGAGCTGGAGATAATGAGAAACAACAAAACGCCTATACCAAACTCACGTTAAAGTAATAACAAGAACTGAAGCCCCTTTTATACGGGGCTTTTTTTTTGTGCTTAAACATTTTGTTAACTCATTGTTAAACTTTCAAAATGTTATTTATAAATTTTTATTTGTTTTATTTTTTTAAAAATCGTTTATTTGATAAAGCTAAAAATCAACCAATTTTAACCAACCAAAGCCTTTCCTTAATGTCAAAAGTAGCCACAGCGTTAAAATCTGCCAGCGAAACCAAAGCCCTAATTATTGGTCAAGACAAGCTAAAACAAACCTTTCAATTATTTAAGGAGCAATTTCCAGGAGCTAAAGCCATTATTGTTGCCGACAAGGTTACTTTTGAATTAGCAGGAAAATCTTTATTGAAACAATTTGAAAGCAACGGCATTCTTCAGGAATCCCCATATATTTATTCCGACCCTGAAGTTTATGCTGCTTATGAATATGTAGAAGAATTGGTGGCAGCTTTAAAAGAACACCAAGCTATTCCTGTAGCAGTAGGCTCGGGCACCATTAACGATCTTACCAAATTGGCTGCACATATCACAAACCGACCTTACCTTTGCGTAGCCACCGCAGCTTCGATGGATGGTTACACTGCTTTTGGAGCTTCTATCACTGCCAATGGTGCTAAGCAAACTTTTAATTGCCCAGCACCGCAGGCTTGTTTAGCGGATATTGATATTTTAAGCGCCGCTCCTCCGGAAATGACCGCTTCGGGGTATGCAGACTTGTTTGCAAAAATCACCGCGGGTGCCGATTGGATTTTAGCAGACGCACTTCGTATTGAAGCAATCGATCCTACTGCTTGGTCTATAGTGCAAGATGGTCTTCATGAAGCGCTTTCAGACCCTTCGGGAACAAAAAATGGCGATACCAAGGCAGTTTCGCAACTTACCGAAGGACTAATGCTAGGTGGTTTTGCCATGCAGTGGTCTAAATCTAGCAGACCAGCTTCTGGTGCCGAACATCAGTTTAGCCACCTTTGGAACATGGAACACCACCTTAACCATGGCGAGCACGTTTCACACGGATTCCAAGTGAGTATTGGCACTTTAGCTATTACCGCTCTTTACGACTTGGTATTAAAAACTGACTTTGAAAATTTAGACATTCCAAAAGCCTTAAAACAATGGCCAACTTTAGAAGAACTAAAAACACAATCTCTAAACATTTTTAAAGACACAGATTTTCCAGAAATTGGTTGGCAAGAAACCTGTGCTAAATATATCGACCATCAATTATTAGAAAAACAACTACAAACCTTAAAAGATAATTGGAGAGACATCAAAAGTCGGTTACAGCAACAAATAGTACCATTTGAAGAAGCCAAAGCACGTTTGGGTACTGTAGGTGCTCCTACCGAGCCTGAACACATCGGCATTAGCAGAGAGAAACTAAAGGACACCTTTGTAAGGGCACAATATATTAGAAGAAGATTTACCATTCTTGACCTTGCCGTAAGAACGGGCTACTTAGACCAATGGCTCAACCAACTTTTTGGCAATGATGGTATCTGGGAAGTAAAAGCAAAAAGCAACACGAATTTGATTAATTAAGCAGTTAACCAAAATGACCAACCAAGACCAAACAAACAGCAAAGAAGCTACACAAAAACTGTTTAGATACTGGCAAACCAGAACCATCATTGTCACTATGATTGGCTACGCCGTATTTTATTTCGTTCGCAAGAACTTTTCTTTTGCCATTCCAGGGTTAACTGCCGAATACGGCATCACCAAAACAAGTTTTGGGATTATTATGACCTTGGTGACTATTGTATATGGGATATCGAGATTTCTAAATGGCGTATTGGCCGACAGAATGAACGCCCGCTACCACATGTCCATTGGACTATTTCTATGCGCTATAGCCAACTTTGCCTTTGGCTGGGGTGCCGACCTTAGCACCATATTCACAGGGCAAACTGGAGGACCAATGTTTACAAACACCATGGTACTCATTTTTGGAATTATCCTTATCGTGAACAACCTCATCCAAGGAAGTGGTTTCCCTCCTGTAGCTCGATTACTTACCCACTGGATTCCTCAAAATGAACTGGCCACCAAAATGTCTATATGGAATACTTCACACTCTATAGGCGCTGCCCTAGTAGCTATTTTAGCGGGCTACATTATGGGTTCAATGGGTACCAATATGAGCAGCAATCCAGAAGTAATTGCATCCATTGCTGCTAATTTAAAAGTAGACGTCACCGATGCCGAAAAAATGAAAAGCGTCATCGAATCGGCCTCTCATTATGGTGCATGGAAATGGTGTTTTTGGATTCCAGCAGCCATTGCATTAATAGGTTCCATAGGTCTTTTTATTGGACTAAGAGATACTCCTTCATCAGTTGGCTTGCCTGAATTACATAAAACACACCAAAAAGGCAAAGATTCTTCCGTTGAATTTAAAGCATTCATCCGTAAATCAGTTTATCGCAACAAATGGATTTGGATACTAGGAATCGCCAATTTTTTCGTTTATGTAGTTCGATTTGCAGTGTTAGACTGGGGACCAACTTTCCTTAAAGAAGCTCACGGAATGACCCTAACCAACGCAGGATGGACCGTTGCCGTTTTTGAAATTTTCGGTATTGTGGGCATGCTAGCCGCTGGCTGGGTAACCGATAAATACTTAGCAGGCAAAGCACACCGTACCTCTTTGTATTGTATGGTTGGCGTAGCCATATTTATGACCATTTTCTTATACCTACCAGATAGCACACCTTCATGGGCCATGATATCGGTACTAGCCATGTGTGGCTTTTTCATTTACGGTCCACAGGCGCTCATCGGTATTGCCGCGGCAAATCAAGCGACCAATCGTGCTGCCGCTACTGCGAACGGTTTAACAGGACTTTTTGGCTATGCCAGTGGCTTAGTTTCGGGTGTAGGCGTGGGATATATGGTGGATTCTATCAATAAAGTAAATCCAGGAAAAGCCTGGGATTATGTATTCATGATGATGATAGGAATGGCGGTACTTTGCGTATTTATTTTTGCCCTGATGTGGAAAGCTAAAGCACACGGATATGATGAATTAGAGACTAAAGCAGATTAATTTACAAATGAAACTTTCCCCCGACATTACGGAACAACTACAACAAATTAAACATTTTGCACTGGATATGGATGGCACCATTTATAACGGTAGCACCTTATTTCCTTTTACCAACGATTTTTTAAGCTATTTAAAACAAAATGGGATTGGCTATTCTTTTTTAACCAACAATCCCTCAAAAAGTACTAGCGACTACCTGAAGCATTTAGAGAAAATGGGTATTCCAGCTACGGCAGACGAAATGTACACTTCGGCAGTTGCAACGATTAACTATATTAAAAACCATCACCCAAGCCTCAAACGATTGTTTATTTTAGGTACACCAAGCATGGTGAAGGAGTTTGAAGATGCAGGTTTTACCTCCACTGTAGATAGTGCCGAGGACAGACCAGATGCACTGGTGGTTGGTTTCGACACCTCGCTCGTTTATTCGAGATTATGTAGAGCCGCTTATTGGGCAAGCCAATCAATTCCTTATTTTGCCACCAATCCTGATTGGGTTTGCCCTACCGACCAACCTAATATTTTGGTAGATTGCGGTTCGATTTGTGCTTGCATTGAAGGTGCTACCAAAAGAAAACCTGACATAGTGATTGGCAAGCCCGACCCACAGATGCTGGATGGTATTATCCATCAATACGGTTTAAAACCCAATGAAATTGCCATGGTAGGCGATAGAATCTATACCGATGTAAAAATGGCGAAAAATGCAGGAGCCCTTGGCGTACTCGTCCTTTCGGGAGAAGCTACTACTGTAGATGTACAGCAGTCGGCCGTAAAGCCTGATATTGTGGCAAGAGATTTAGCAGAATTACAGGAACTTATCCAACAAGCGAAAGGTTAGTTTTACAACATTCGATGATGCAGAGAAATTCAAAAGATTTCTCTGTTTTTTTTTGGAAAGCAAATGAGGATTACTATTATAGGCAGCCCCGCTTTCCACTTTATCCCGATACCCTTCGACAACTTATCCCAATAGTTCGGGATGCTCAGGATGATATCGGGATGCTCGTTTCAATCGGGTTTAGAAAACAAAAAGTATGTTCATCAGCCCTAGGCATTATTCCCATCCCACAACACCAGAATCTTTTATTATTAAACCTGTTGGCATTTTATCATTCAGAATGTATCGAAGACCGCGAAGCAGCTACGAAGTAAATCTCCAATAAATATTCACGATAATCATTATAAGATTCCTCCTATCGTCGGAATGACAAAAAATGCAGAAATGGAATCCCAAAAAGCAAGAACTACTCCTTCATGGGGTAACATTTTTTCTGCGCTGTTGATTAGCTAATAACACGTCCTTATTGGACCAGAGTTAAAGAACAGAATGTTGAATGTTAAATATTAAGATCATGAAGAAATTTTCACTTGCACTGATGTTACTAGGATTTACATTTTTTGCAGTCGCACAAGAAAAGCCGAGAGGAGATTTTCAAATAGGCTTACAAGGCGGAATCACCCAACCTCTCAGTACTTACAAAAAAATTGGAGACACCAAATTAGGCTACCATGCCGGAATTTTCGCTGATAAATATTTCAAAGGAAATAAATTCGGATTAGGTATTGATGCACGCTTCATCAGAAATAGTATCAATATGGCCGACAGCGTACTTTTTACCAATGGCTACATCGCTACCGATTACAAAAACAGCCCTCGATTTCAGGACTATTTATTCACCTTTGGACCTAGCTATAAGTTTACCAAAAACAACTTTCAGGCCGAATTATATTTACGTGGTGGTGTAATGATGCAGCACTTTCCCGAATACACCACTACTTTAACTTTTACCAACGTACTCGGTACTACCAACTACGACACTCAATACACCGTAAACGATGCAAGCAACAAAGCAAATAGCTGGGCTGGTGTTGGGGGCTTACGTTTAAACTACAAAATTGCACCAAAGATTGCAGTATTTGCCCATGTGGATTATGTACAAACTTTTGGCACCACATTTGGCAATAAACCCAGCAGGTATACCATTGAGAAAAGTGTTCAGCACACCCCTATTGATCCTGCCGTTGGCATTAAAAGCGGCATCTTAGACCATTATAATGAAGTAAGGGTTCAAGAAAACACGCTCCATAAAAGCCTTAACGCTGGAGCCGGCATTAAATTCATCTTTGGTGAAAACAAAAAACCAACTCCACCACAAGAAACCGTTACCAAATACGATGATGTTGTAAAACCATTAATTGCTACCAAAGACCTACAAATTGTGGTGAAGGATAAACAAACAGGACTAGCTTTAAGTGGTGTTACCGTTAGCGTAACAAGTGATAAGATGAACGAAAAGTCAATCACCGATGCAAACGGTCAAGCGCAAAAAATCACAAAAGTATCCCCAGGAAGCTATCAAGTTATTGGTGAGAAAAACGGCATCAAAACAGCATTATTAACTTTAAATGAAGATGACTTCAAAGGTAGTTCGGCTACTATATTTAAAGAAATTTACCACGACGACCCTAGATTTACACTGGTAGGAGAAACTTTCGATTGCGTAAAAGGCATTAACTTGGCAGGTATCAGCACCGTATTAACCAATACAAGTACTAAAAGCAACATTAGCCAAGTTTCTGATGCACAAGGCAAGTTCATTTATCAATTGGATGCTCAATCAGATTTTACAGTAGTGGCCAACCATCAAGCTCGTTATTCACAAACCGAATTGGTAACCACCAAAGGTTTAGACAGAAGCAAAACACTATATGTGACATTGAAACTAGGGGTTTGTGAACTTGCAACTGGCAGTCAGTGGGTATTGAAAAACATCCTGTATGATTTCGACAAATCCAATATCCGTACGGATGCAGCCATCATATTAGATAACGTAGTAGCCATCATGAAACAAAACCCATCATTAAAAATTGAGCTCTCCTCTCATACCGATAGTCGTGGTAATGATGCTTATAATAGAAAATTATCTCAACAACGTGCAGAGGCAGCGGTGAACTACTTAGTAGCCAATGGTATTAGTAGAGACAGATTAATCGCTAAAGGTTATGGTGAAACCAAATTACTGAATGGCTGTGGCAATGGTGTAACCTGTTCAGAAGAACAACATCAGGCCAACAGAAGAACAGAGATTAAAGTATTGAATTATTAATTAGGAACTAGAGATTAGTGGCTAGTATAGACTTACGAAGTTTTGAAAACTTCGTAAGTCTTTTTTATAAAGGAGACCTGCAAGGTTTTTGAAACCTTACAGTTTTTTTTCCGTATCACGCTGTAGATAATAGAAGCTTCCTCCCCCTGCCCCCTCTAAGAGGGGGATATTAGTTTCGTGGTTAAACCAACTCTTTAAAAACAACGGTACTGTTATGGCCTCCAAAGCCAAACGCGTTACTCATCGCTGTTTTCACTTCTTTATGTAGCGCCTTATTAAACACCAATTGCATGCCTTCTGGAATTTCTGGATCAGGCTCAATTACGTTAATGGTTGGTGGTACTACATTATCATTAATACTTTTAATCGCAATGATTGCCTCAATTGCTGCTGCTGCTCCCAACAAATGTCCTGTCATAGATTTTGTAGAGCTGATATGAAGTTGTTCAGATGAGCCGAATACTAATTTTGCAGCATTCAATTCAGCTAAATCTCCAACCGGTGTTGAAGTAGCATGTAGATTTAAATAATCCAACTCCTCTGCCTTTAAATTCGCTTCCTCTAAAGCTAATGTCATTGCTTTTGCCGCACCAATACCTTCAGGATGTGGTGACGTGATATGATAAGCATCAGCAGTCATTGCTGCACCAACCACTTCTGCATAAATTTTTGCACCTCTTGCTTTTGCATGCTCGTATTCTTCCAAAATCAACGCTCCTGCACCCTCGCCCATCACAAAACCATCTCTATCTTTATCAAACGGCCTACTTGCGGTCTGTGGGTCATCATTTCTGGTCGACATTGCTTTTAAGGCAGCGAAACCACCAAATGAAGCTGGTGTAATTCCCGCTTCAGAACCACCTGTCACAAACATTTTTGCTTTACCAAATCTGATATAGTTAAAGGCATCCATAATGGCATTATTACCTGTAGCACATGCCGAAACTGGCGTATAGTTAATCCCTTGTAAGCCAAACTTCATCGATATCAAGCCCGAAGCCATATTTACCAAAAGTTTAGGGATAAAGAATGGATTGAAACGAGGATTGTACTCTCCTTTCACATAATTCTCTACTTCTGTTTCAAAAGTTTGCATTCCCCCTTGTCCACTACCCCAAATCACACCAAAATCAAAAGGATCAATAGTACTTAAGTCAATACCACAGTCTTTCATAGCTTGGTCTGCGGCATACAAAGCATATTGTGTAAATAAGTCAGTACGCTTAATTTCGTTTCTGTCCAAGTGCGCTGCTGGATCAAAACCTTTAATTTCGCAGGCTACTTGAGAACGGAAACGAGAGGCATCAAAACGTGTTACACGCTCGCAGCCACTTTTTCCTGCTACGATATTCTTCCAAAAATCAGCAACATTATCTCCTAGGGGATTAATGGTCCCTAACCCTGTAACTACAACTCGTCTCATTTTTTTATCTGTGTTTTAAATAAATTGGATGTTCCACGAGCAATAAGCCGCGTTCCATTCCGCCCCCAAATTTCGCATTCGGCGTGGATAAATTGTCGTCCTTTTTTAATTATTTTAGTTTTTGCTGTAATTTCATCGTTTTCTTGAGCCACGGAAAAGTAATCGATAGTGTTATTAATGGTGGTATAATGAAAGGGTTCATCTAAACTGAACATCGTTGCACCCAACACATCATCAATAATAGCAGCTGTAACTCCGCCATGCAATCTTTCCATTGGATTTAACCACTCAGCTCTAATTATATACCTAAACTCCAAGCTGCCTTTTTCTACCGAGACCACCACAGGCCGCAGCCATCTCATAAATGGCGAGGGCGAACGATCGAATTCTTTCCCTACGAACGACCTCATTGCTTCTAATGCATCCATTAGTTCCTTGAATTATGATTGAAAAAACTGTTTAGTTAAGCCTACGGGCACCTGATACTGATCCAAACTAAGTGCTGCTAAAAGTTCATCAGCTACTTCCTCTGGAGGAATTCCATGCTGTTCACCTCCAATCTCTTTGGAAAATGGTGTATTCACTAAAGGTGGGATCAACTCAAAAACATGAACATTTTCCTGCTCCGCCAAACTATCACGGAGTACGGTGGTATAATTCTGCAAAGCTGCTTTACTAGCTGAATAAGTTGGAATACTGGTATGTCCTTTAAACGCCGCAATACTAGTTACGTTAACAATAGCACTGTTTTGGTTAGCTAAAAGTTGAGGCAATAACAATTCAGTAAAGTGTATAATACTTAAATAATTAAGATTGATCTCATTTTTTGCTAATTCAAAAGCATTCCCGCCGTTTTGCAACGAATGGCTATAGGCCAAACCGGCATTATTGATGATCCAGTTCAAATCTGGATGCTCCTTTTGGATGAGTTTCGCTACCCTTAAACGTTCTTCCTCCAAACTTAAATCAGCTTGTATCGCAATACTGCCTTTTAGTTCACTAACCGTTTCGTTCAGTTTATTCTTACCTCTGCCATTCACCAAAATTTGGTTACCTAAAGCGTGAAGTTTACGGGCTATGGCCAATCCTATCCCAGAAGTTGCTCCCGAAATAAAAACTTTGTTATTTTCAATTCTCATGATATTTAAAATTTAATTATACCAATCGGTATATTTTAGGTTAAAAAAATTTAGTGGATAAATTCTTGGTCTATGATCAGTTGGATTCGATCTAGTGCCGTATTTAAATGCGTGATTTGATTCAGTGTACGAGACAATAATATGCCACCCTCTATCAGCATGATGAAGGTATAGGCATAAGTCTCCGTTTGTAATTCAGTTTTAAAACTACCTTCAGCTTTACCTTTCTCTATGATCATTGATATTTTTTTCTGCCAAGCGATAAAGTTTTCCTTCACTGCATCACGAAGAAATAGCAAATGATCATCTGCTTCGGTTGCCGCATTTAGCATTGGACAACCTCCCTGCGAAGCCGCCTTTTTCCAAGTAGTTTTATAGAAATTAAGCATTGCCTTCAATTGCTCGTAAGCAGTTTCCTCCTTAGAGATTGCCAAATCCATCCCATCTCTTAAGCGTTTGGCATTGAATTTAAATGCTGCGATGACCACCTCTTCTTTATCATCAAAGTTGCCATAAATACTTCCTTTAGTAAGCCCGGTAACTTTGGTAATGTCTGATAGAGAAGTTGCCGCATAGCCTTTGCTATTAAAAACATCAGCTGTTTTTTCAATAATCAATTGCTTTGTTTTCTCGGCTTTGCTCATGTTGTGCATCATTTAACGAAACAAACCTACAAAAATATACCGATTGGTATAATAAATATATTTACAAAATGAGATTGGGATTACTTTTATGGAGCAATCCCAATCCTTATCGACTAATATCATCACACTAGCCCCCTCTATCTAACAAAATCTTTAAGTGCTTCATTATAAAGATTGATGTCGCCTTTGTTCATTAAGTTAAGAATATCATGTTTTTCAGCTAAATAATTTATGGCAAATTTAGGTTCATGAAGAACTATTGATTTAGTGTTATGAATTAAATCACAATACTTGACACTTTGATAAATGGGCAATATGTCGGCTAATCTTTCAGCCTCTAACACCTTTCTTTTTTGCCTGTTTAAATGTGGAAAATTGGCAGGAATGTAAATATCCGTTAATGCCACCACTCCATCAACAATAAAATCAATTTCATCTTTTAAGTAAAAAGGAAACAAGATGTCACGTATGTGTTCCGTAGAACACAAAGTATCTTCCAATAGATCATGGAACAACCCTATTTCGAAGCCAAAAGAAATATCACTGGCTTCTGCCATCTCAGCAACTTCAATACAATGGCTGATGTAAGGCTCAAATGTGTACTTACGTATTTGGCCATCATGCCATTTTGCAGCAAAACTTATCAATTCTTCTTTCACTCTTTTTCCAATTAGTTAAACATCAAAGCTTCATTTAATGTAATTTACTATATGCCTATGTGGCTCATTTAGGAAGCTCTTATATTTTTGGTAAAAAAAACACAACTACATAGACACATAAGAGCACCTACCAAACAAGTTCCGTTTTTAGTAGAACGAAAAAGGTTTGCTAGAGCTGGAGATAATGAAAAATCCCAGAATGCTTATCCAAACTCACGTTAATTTAAATTCAAGTTCTGAATTAGTCTTCTCGACTACCATCATCAGCCATTCTCACCATCTTAGGTTCAAATTTCGCTACCACATCTACCAAATCTGTTTGTGCCGCCATTACTTGATGAATGTCTTTATAGGCCATTGGCGCCTCATCCAATCCTGCACCAATCAAGGTCACACCGTAGTCTTTTAAAATCGCTTTCATTTCTGAACGTGTAATGCTTTGTACGGCTTTTGTACGGCTCATTAATCGCCCTGCACCATGTGAAGCCGAATTAATAGACGAAGTTTCACCTTTCCCTCTCACTAAAAAACCTGGAGCGGTCATGCTACCTGGAATAATCCCCATCACATCTTTACCTGCTGGCGTCGCCCCTTTTCTGTGGACAATCACTTCTTCACCATTCAATATTTCTTTCCAGGCGAAATTATGATGGTTCTCTACTTTGGCAAGCACTTTTGCTCCAATGGCTTTCGTTAATCTTTTATGAATAACCTCATGACAAGCTGAAGCGTAATCACCCGCTAGATTCATGGCTATCCAATATTCTTGTCCTTCTGCAGAGTTTAAATCCAAATAAGCTAAGTTTGCCGCTTCCTTAGGCAATTTACAAAGGTCTTTGGCCAACCTAGTATAGTGACCGGCAATGGTTGCTCCCAAACCTCTAGAACCTGAATGCGTCAACAAAGCGACATAACGCCCTTTGTCAATGTTCAACACCTCATCTCTCTCTGCAAATTCAATGATTCCCCACTCTACAAAGTGGTTGCCACCTCCAGAAGTTCCCAATTGCGCCCAAGCTTTACCATGCAAGTTTTTCAAGAATGGCGTTGAATTGAAGGCTTCATTTTCCAACACTGCATGGTCGGCTCTTTCTAGAGACCTATATTCTTTTCCCGCTCCAAATTTGGTAAAGGCAATCAGCTCTCTTTTGTACATGGCATCTTTCCCGAAATAATGTTTTTCTGGAATATCAAAAATGCTCAGCGCCATTCTACAACCAATATCTACACCTACCCCATAAGGAATAACAGCATTTTTGGTAGCCAGCACTCCTCCAATAGGCAAACCATAACCTTGATGGGCATCAGGCATTAAAGCGCCCGCTTCGGTTACTGGTAGTTGCATGGCAATATTCATTTGGTTTCTAGCACCTTCTTCAATATAGCCTTCACCAAATATTGTATATGGTTTAGCATTTTCTACCAATGCGATAGTATCACTTTCTTTAGATTGCGCTTCTTCGATCATGGCTTTTGCCAAACCTTCCAACACTGCATCATCCAAAAAACTTTCTGGGTAATCTTTTACTTTTTTAAACAAAGCCAAAAGATCTGTCTCTGCAACTTCACTAAAATGCTCGGCAATAATATGTAATGCCAAGCCCATTATTTTGTCTTCGGAATAACCAATTTTTAAAAGGTCATTTCCTGTGATATTTGTTTTCATTTTTTTATTAATAATTATAAAGCCTCCCCCTCATTTCAACCAATAAACTCTCCATTTGGCGGTAATCTGGCTTATCTTGCAACTCACTTTCGGGAGTTACTTTTTCAATTTGTTCCATTAAATGTTCAGCCATATCCAACACCTCCTGATATTCCAGTTCTCCTCTTTTAATAGCGAGCAATTCCTCTCTATTTGGCCGTTTCACATTCAACTCTCCATCCCTAACGATCTCCAAAGCCACTTGCAAAAGCCTAATGGTATGCATCATATTCTTTGCATCGTAGTCTTTTCCATGACTTTGGTTCTCATGATATCTATTTTCATTTCTATTTTCAACCCAAGCCCAATATTCACTATACTCATTACAATAGGAAGAATAACTATCCTTATTAAAAAACAAATAAGCTAATTCCTTTTCTCCTTCGGGTATAGATGAAACAGACACTTCATTAGCAAGTTGCTTATTTACAATGCCCTTATACTTATTTTCATTGCCATCACTATAAAATAATGCATATAAGTTTTTTCCATTAGGGATTTTTGACAATCCGCAATTTACATTTGACAAACCATTTTGCTTTAACCACGTTTTTGCCTTAACAGACGAATACTGCTGTGTAACATAGCAAAAGTCCAACACTGATTTTCTGGTCTTAGGCATTGGGTTAACTATCTTTTTTTTCAGACCCCGAGCTTTTTTTATTTGTGCCAGCGCATAGCCTCCAAAAGTGTCTTTACATAATTTGGATAATACCATTTTAACATCCAACATATCCATAACAGGATGTTTATACAAAATACATTCCGCAGGCGTAGCTAAAATCTCCACAATGTTTGGGTTATTTTTAATCAACAGTTCCACAAAACGACCTATTTCGTAATAAACTTCATCATTACTCTCATTGGCTATTTGAGGCACATAGGTTAGTCCAAAAAATAACTCTTTAGGCATGTAATACACTCCTTTAATATCCGTATCGGATTTAGGAGTATCTAATCCATAAGCTTTACTGCCACTTAAACACTCAAACAAGAGCAGGTTTTTATCCTTTAAATCTTTAATTGTTATCATGGACTTAGCGTGTTTATAAAAAAATCATTTAGTCTCTTACTATCCAAAACTTGTTTAATTAATGCGCTTACCGCGATATTACACCTTCCGAACTGTTCTTCGATATAAACTTTCAGTTCAGCAGGTATTTTCACTACAAAACCTTCTGGAGTAGTAGCCTTTTGTATGATTAGTGCTTCCACCAGAGCCTTAACATGCTTTGGCATTAAAGACATCAACGGAACTATTTCCATTGGTGCTATCGTTTCTTTTTCGAGACACCAAATTGCCGAAAGCAGCGGTCTTAGCACATAAAATAGCTTTTTTATTTTTATTTCATCTTCATTGACCATCGTCGCCAAAGCTCCTTTTGCAATCCCCAAATAATGGTTCGCATTGGTTTTCCTTAAAAAGCACTCTTGACAAAGCGTCCATAATTTATCTCTAAAGCCCTGCTCTTCTTTATAGACGATTGGTGATTGCAACCACTCAAAAGGAGTAGTATTAGATTTCGCCATCAGCTTAAGCACTTTCTTAAGATCCCATCCGTAGATATCCAGTTCATCATTGATTGGAAAACTCAAATGATCGTCCTCAACGGCAATGGAAAGATAGGAATGAAATCGTTTAACATAGATGAACCTAACGTCAAAATCACTATCTGGTGATGGGAATCCCCACCCTCTACTACCAGATTCGCAAGCAAATAGTATTTTCAGATCATACGTTTTTTCTATTTCAATAAGTTTGTTTTGTATGATTGTTTTCATTTCTTTCTCCTCAAACCTCGACAAGCATTGTTCACTTGCCGAGGTAGGTTATAAATTTATTTATTTTTAAATGAATGAGGCGATAAACGCAAAATGTATCTATTTTGGACGAAGGAACATTTAGCAACGGCACTCATTTTTGAGAGCAATATCAACAAGTGTTTATATACTAGCAGGATTCGAACCTGCACTTGAATTCAACCATCGAAGTATCACTTATTAACGGCATCCCGTTTTAAAGCAGAAGCAAAGGCAACAAAAGTTTACGGGGCATGTCGTTGCCGGAATCGAACCGGATAATCTTGCTGGTTTTACAACTTCATTATTCCTCCCCCAAATTGCGACGAAGTAACTATTGTTTACGGCATTCTGTTTTGTGGTTAGACAAGGTAATGGCGATAAAAGTATTTTTTCCCCGCGTTCTTTACTTAAACTATCTCTAGCTTTCTAGAGAGCAGGACTTGAACCTACATTTCGAGCCTGAATCGAAGTAACTTTTTTCTACGACACTTATCTAATATCTTAAAAAGCAAGGTTAAAAGCGAAAAGAGAGATTTTTCCTGCTCTACCACTGAGCTACTCTGTAAGTGCTACAGAGACAGGAGTCGAACCTGTGACACGGGCATTTGGATTGCGAAGTAACTCTTCTCTACGACACTTGCTTATTTCATTAATGCTTTTTAATATCCCGCAGTATTTTTACCGCGGGATAAGTTATATTTCAATTTGGTTAATTTTTTCAAGGGCAGAAACTGTATTCTCCATACCCGAAAGTATGTCGAAAATCTTATCAGACCAGCCCGCCAATAGGTAAACATCATTTTGCTCAACATTTATTGGTTGGGTATTATGGCCTGCCAAATCGAATAAATACAGTTTGGCCTTAGGCGCTATTCTTTTATAATTAGCCCATGATTTCGCAAAAGTGTGATGGGTATGATTACTATTCCACATTTGAACATCCGTAAATATCATTACTTTATCAACCGCTTTTCGTTGTTTAATCAAATTCTCTATGACTAAATATCCATTGGTCGAATAACCAACCTCACCTTCACGTCGGTAATACTCCATTACGTTTGACAAGATATTTGCTTTGGGCATATTAATTACTTTATAAATATCACCAAACAATCCAGTGGTTACATTTTTACAACGAGACTGTAACAACATGGCCAACATTAAACCAATATCGTACAACATCACCGTGCTTTTGGCCGAAACTTTGGTTTGCATTGAGCCTGAAACATCACAGGCAATTACCACTGAAGTATCAAAGCCGAAGCCTTTTATATTTTTAGCGCTGTGCATTACTGCATCTTCCAAAGCTTTTAAGATGACTGCCGTAAAACCCGATCTCATTGAAAGCAACTCTCTGTAAGCAGACAAAAACCTAAACGGGAGTTGTTTCGAATTCAACACTGCTTTTTCCTCCGTCAAATAATCGCAAACCATCTCGATATGTTGAGCGGAAACATTGGCCTCTAAAATATTTCGAAGATTCCTCATTAGTGCCATATAACCTACCTTTTTGCTTTCAATCAATTCTTCCCACGTCCTTGTAAAGGCAGCCGACCTAGCTTTATCGTTTTCAAACTTAGTTTTACCCAATCCAGAAAGTTCAGTTTCCCATGTATAAGGTGTAGCCAGTTTGTCTGCCGCAATTTTGTTGAAAATCACTTGTTGCAACTCATCTTTAGCTTTTGGATGCACTAAAAACAAAGCATCTTTCAATTTCACTTCTGTATTTCTATTGTATTTTGCAAATTGATACTCATCAAACCTATTGAAAGACTCAACTAAGCCCTTTTGAATTTGCTTTGAAAGCTTATTCAGTTTCTTGACTTCGGTCCTTTTATTCGAAATCTGATAGTAAGCCAATAATTCGGTAATCTCATCGGCTCTCAGCACCACCTTGTTAACAGTTTTACTTACGATTGAATCTCCTGAAATTCTCTTTGCCAGCTCTACAGACAAAACCATTGGCACTGATCTTAAATTCATTTCAGTACGAGCGTAAATGGCTAGTCTGGCTACAAATTCTGGTTTGCATTGTCCAATCAGCTCCTTTATTCTATTTAATCTAGTATTACCAGCTTCATAAAACGAATCATTCAAACCAGTAGTTACCACTGCGGTGTACAATTCCAACTCTGGGGTCATGGCGTAAGCAATAGCATTCTCATGATTGGCAACAGGTTGTTTTTTAGTTTTAAAAATATTGAATTTCATGACTGTTTGAATTATCGTTTAACATCTTGTCAGTTAGTTATATCGTTCTGACATTACAAAGATGCAAGCACTACTGCGCGGCTTATTTGCGCAGTAAAAAAATAACAAACACTAAAAACATAAAAAACTGAAATACAGATATATAATTTTTAAAAATCATTTAAAAACATCCATAAAAAGAAAAACTACGCAATTCTATTGCGTAGAAAATATTTTATTTCAAATATTTTCTACTAGCTTTACCAACAAGTTTTCTCCACCTTTCAAAAAATTGACTAAATGGCAATCAACAAACTGGCATTAATTAGGTATAAAACCATCGATGATTGTTTAAGAAACCGATATAAAAAATGGACCCTGGAAGATCTTATCGAGAAAGTATCCGAAACGCTGTATGAGCTGGAGGGAATTACATCTGGCGTAAGCAAACGCACCATACAGGCAGACATTCAACTGATGCGTAGCGATAAACTTGGATACAATGCACCTATTATTGTTAAAGACAAACGGTTTTATATATATGACGATGCAAGCTACAGCATTACCAAGGCTCCCATTAACAATGCTGATGTAGATAAAATGAAGGAAATTGTGGGCGTTTTAAAACAGTTCAATGCCTTTAATTACTTTGATGAAATGAGTGACATGATTGCTCGTTTAGAGAACAACCTCTACAAATCAACACATCAAGGCGGAAGTTACATCCAGTTAGAAAGCAACAATCAGTTGAAAGGCATGGAGCATATCCCTAAATTATATCAGGCCATTTTAAACAAGTGCGCATTGTTGATTGAGTATAAGTCTTTCAAAGCGCAACAATCTCAAAATACCATATACTACCCACACCTTTTAAAAGAATACCGAAATCGATGGTTCTTGATTGTAAAATCAAAAAAGGGCGGCCTACTCCTAAATTTAGCTTTAGACAGAATTATAGAATTCCAGGAATTACCCAATGAACCATTTGTAATACATGAAGGTATTGATTTTGAACGTTACTATAGTGATTTAATAGGGGTCACCAAAAGTGAAAAAGACAGACCCCATAAAGTAATCTTAGAGTTTGACAACAAACATGCTCCCTACGTGATCACCAAACCTTTACATCATACCCAACAAATTATTTCAGAAAGACAAAAAACGACGGTTTTTAGGATTGATGTGATACTAAACTTTGAGCTGGAAAGAGAGATACTTGGTTTTGGAGAGTGTGTAAAAATTTTAGCTCCCAGGACACTGGCTGACCGAGTGAGGAAGAGGATACAACAGGCAAGCGCATTATACGAAACAGAAGAAAAAAGCAAAGGAGAACAACAGGCTTTGGCATTGTAATGCCACAATCCTGTACTTGCACGATCACTTCGCAAGCGAAGACCACCTAGCGGTTGCGAAGTAAATCTCCAAACTCTACTCTTATAAGCATATACAAAGATTTCTCTCTGCGTTCGAAATGACGCGTGAGATTAAGCATATTGAAAGATTTAACTGCGTTGAGCTTCGGTTCTCTCTTGTAGGATGGGGACTAGCAAGACTAAAATAATCGTGAATTTTGTTATTCAGAGTGTAACTTATCCAGACACTTCGCAAGCGAAGACTACCTAACAGTTACGAAGTAAATCTCCAAACTCTACCCCTTATAAGCATACACAAAGATTTCTCTCTATGTTCGAAATGACGCTTAGGATTAAGGACAATGCTCACTGACAGATTTAACTGCGTTGAGCTTCGGTTCTCCATCCCGAAAGTTCGGGAAAATGACGGGCGAGGAATATAAAATAAAAAAGTCCCGCAAGTGCGGGACTTTATATCTTAAGATAGCTCAAACTTGTATCCTACTCCTTTTACAGTAGAAACATAGTTTTCACCTAATTTCTCTCTCAATTTCCTGATGTGCACATCAATGGTCCTGTTGGTTACTACTACCGAATCTTCCCAGATGTTCTTCAAAATGGCTTCACGAGTGTAAACTTTTCCAGGTTTTGAGGCTAGTAAATAAAGTAGCTCAAATTCTTTCTTCGCCAAAACGACTTTCTCACCATTTTGATAAACCAAGTAAGACTCGCGATCTATAACCAAGTCGCCAATTTCCAATTTGTTTTCAGAAACCTCATCATTACTTGCATTACGACGTAAGATAGCGTTAATACGACTTACCAATGCTCTAGGTTTAATAGGCTTGGCAATGTAATCATCAGCGCCTACGTTGAATCCCGCAATCTCCGAGTATTCCTCGCTCCTTGCGGTTAAAAACACCATAAAGGTATTTTTAAACTCCGGAATAGCTCTCATTAAACGACAAGCTTCAATACCGTCCATCTTAGGCATCATAATATCCAAGATGATCAAGTCTGGCTGAACCTTCTTTGCAACGTTGATTCCGTCCTGGCCATTACTGGCCAAAAATACTTGGTAACCTTCTTTTTTGAGGTTGTACTCAATTAGTTCCAAGATATCCGGTTCGTCGTCAACAATTAATATCTTCTGTTTAGCTGTACTCATTGCAGTTTTATTTGTTACGAAAGTAAGTAGACAATTGCAATATTTAGTTAAGGTGAAGTTAACAAATTGTTAAGACTACTCCATATATTAACATAGAATTAGAGTTTAGGTAAGGTTTTGTTTAAAAAAACTTCCAATTCTTCACCTCTTAAGTCCCTAGCAATGATTTTACCTTGAGGGTCAAGTAAAAATGAGCTAGGGATAGCCTCAACTTGATAAAGCCTTACTGTAGGACCTTCAAAATCCTTTAATTCCCCTACTTGATCCCACGTTAAATTGTCTTGTTTAACGGCCTGTGCCCAAGCATTTTTATCTTTATCTAAGGAGATGCCCAATACTGTAAAATTTCTGTTTCTATAGGTTTGATAAGCTTTTACGACGTTAGGATTTTCAGCTCTACATGGTCCACACCATGAAGCCCAAAAATCTAACAGCACATATTTTCCACGATAATCAGCCAATTTTACGGTCTTCCCATCAATGCTCTGAATAGAAAAATCTGGCGCAGTTTGACCAATTTGTACTGCTTTTAACCTAGAAACTTTTTCGATGAAATTTTTCACTGCCGAATGTCCTCTTAAGCTCGCATCTACCTTTTCGGCATAATCTACCATCGCTTTTTCGTTTCCTACCGGATTAACCAAGCTAATGGCGTAAAAACTTACTAGTGACTTGTTGTTGTCCATGGCAAATTTGATGATGGCCTGGTTCAACTCGTTCATTGCATTGTTATACACTGGTGACAACTGTTGTAAAAGCTCGTCTCTTTTGCTTGGATCAGCAGCTACTTTTTCTTCAAACTGCTTGCTCACCTCAAAAATCTTTTGCTGAAACTTGATTTTTAAATCATTAAACTCGGCAAGTTTCGAAGCATCATCAGCACCTTCAATGGTGTAATGCTGACTTTTGTCGTTTACATTTGCTGTAACCTTTACTTGATCACCATTTTTAGCAATCACTATATATTCGTTGGTAAGGTAATTTACCCTAAAAAAATCAGGCTCTTGTTTGGTATTGGTAAACTTAAACTCGCCATCTTGCGAAAGGTTTGTCGAGTCTAACAAAACCATGCTATTACTAGCCATTCCATACAAGTAAACCTTATTTTTCACATCTGCGTTTGTTAGTTTTCCGCTAATGGTAAATTTCGTTTTATCCTTGCAAGCCGTTAAAGTTGCAACTACTACCGCTAAAATTAATATTGTTCTTTTCATCTAATCTGGTCTTAGTATTTAGTGGTTAGTAATTAGTAGTTAGTGATTAGTGATTAGTACTTAGAAAGTATAGCATTAACAAAACTCACTACTTATTACTTAATAACCTATTTCAATTTTTCTAAAATCAATTCGTTTACTTTTTTTGCATCGGCTTTGCCTTTGGCCAATTTCATTACATCGCCTACAAACAAACCTAAAACGCCTTTCTTGCCTTTTTTGTATGCTTCAACTTGCGCCTGGTATTTAGCCAATACTTCGTCAATAAGTCCCGAAATAGCATCAGCATCTTCAACAATCAGTAAATTAAGCTGTTGTGCCAATTCTTCTGCATTAGCTTCCTTCCCAGCTTCTAAAGCAGGTAATAATTGCTGGATGGCATTTTGCTGGGAGATTTTCTTTTCATCCACCAAGTTAATGGTTTGCGCCAACTGTACAGGGTTTACGGCATAATCCGCAATATCAATCTGCTTTTCATTAAGGATTGCCCTGATATTCCCCAATAGCCAATTCACCAAGCTTTTGGGTTGCTTGATTTCTTTTTTGGCTTCGTTATAATATTGATATAGTCCACGATCATCAGCCAATACCCCTGCTTCTGAAAGATTAATCCCTAACTCAGCAACCAGTTGTTTGGCAATTTCTTTAGGTAGCATGGGCATTGTTTCTTTCACCTTTGTCAACCATTCTTCTGATATCACCACTGGTGGCAAATCAGGATCTGGAAAGTAACGGTAATCATTAGCTTCCTCTTTGCTACGCATAGGCGAAGTAGTACCTTTATCTGCATCAAAATTCAAGGTACTTTGAATGATCTTCCCTCCCGCACCTGTTACTTCAACCTGTCTCGCAAATTCAAAATCAATTGCCCTACGTACATTACGGATAGAGTTAAGGTTTTTAACTTCGCAACGGGTGCCAAAAGCAGTAACGCCTCTTTCACGTATAGAAATATTGGCATCGCAACGTAAAGAGCCTTCTTCCATATTGCCATCGCTCACATTTAAAAAGCGCACCAATTGTCTAATTTCAGTAAGCAAGGCTGATGCTTCTTCTGCACTGCGAATATCTGGCTCGGTTACAATTTCTATCAAAGGTACTCCCGCACGGTTTAGGTCTACCAAAGAATATTGATCATCCTGATCATGTATGCTTTTGCCGGCATCCTCTTCTAAGTGGATACGATTAATACCAATACGTTTTTCGGTACCATCAGCCAATTGCACATTCAGGTAGCCATTTTTACAAATGGGGCTATTGTCCTGAGTAATCTGATATCCTTTGGGCAAATCGGCATAGAAATAGTTTTTTCTATCGAAGAAATTATACGGATTTATTTCGCAGTTAAGGGCCAAACCAATACGCATTGCTTTTTCAATTACTTCTTTATTGAGTTTAGGCAAGGCACCTGGTAATCCCAACGAAACTGCCGAAATATGCTCATTGGCTTCTGCGCCAAATGCAGCGCTATCAGAACAAAATATTTTGGATTGTGTATTTAACTGAACATGGATCTCTAAACCCGAAACCAGCTCGAAATCCTCGACGTCTTTTACGATAGTTGTTGTACTCATTAATAGATTTTACTATTCGGTAAAGCTTTTTTAGATGTCCCAAATATAGGGATTATTATATATGAATAACCATTTAAGGCCACAGATACACGGATTAAAACTAAAAAAACAAGAAAAATTAAATGACTGTGTATCTGCAGCGCACAAATCCTGAGAATGTATCAAATATGTAACACAAAAAAGTACTGGCATACTATGGCACGGTATTCGTGTAGGTTTTGGCAACACACAAAAACTAAATGATATGAAACGTTTAATCCTAATGTTAACTGTTGCTATAGTAGCAACAACATTGCAAACAGCCAACGCTCAAGTTAGTTTAAATATCAATGTAGGTTTACAACCTAATTGGGGACCTCGCGGCTACGATTACGTGGAGTATTATTACATGCCAGATATCCGCACTTATTATCATGTACCCAGCAGACGTTACGTGTATTATGAAGGTAGCAGATGGGTACACAGAACTTCATTGCCGAGAGCCTACAGGGGTTACGACTTGCACAGGGGAAGAAAGATTGTTATCAACGAATCTCGTCCTTATTTAAGGCATAACGTTTACCAAACTCGTTATGTGGAGAGATACAGACATGATAATGGCAAACATAAAGGATGGTACAAAGAAAAAGGCCACAGAGGTAAAGACAGAGGAAGACATTAAGCACTGGCGTTATTTTAGTCAACGGGAGAATTGAAAATCAACGAAGTTAAATCTAGCAATTTGCATACATTATTAAGTTGTTAGATTTCTCTCTACGTTCGAAATGACGAAGAATAAAAAAGCCCCGCAAACGCGGGGCTTTTTACATTTAAAACCTTTTTCCGATAGTAATCCCTATTCGTGGATAGGCATTTTCGCCTCCATAATCTCCAAAAAAGCGTCCTGCCCCCAAATATATTTCTCCAACAAAATTATTTTTAGTTAGAAACTTTGCTCCCGTTGCAAACCCCATTCCGTAGTTAGTTACGTTACCTTTCTTGAAATAAGCTATTGAACCTTGCGGTGTATAAATCATGCTATAATAATCGCTTTCTAAATTAACGATTCCAGCATTTGCTTCTATAAAAAGACCAGCACCTACATTTTCAGATTTACCAAAATAAACACGATAGTAGGGTATGATGCCATAATTATATTTAAAAACATTTTCAAATCCCGCAAACACAGCAAGCCCAAAACTTGTGTTATTCTTCAATATTCGCTCATAATTGATTTCTGGTAGACTTAGGATAGAACTGAGCAAATTCAATTTCACTTCATTTCTTGCTAGTTGTTGTGTTTCCGTACTGTCTTTCGTCTTTTTTTCTTGCGCAAAAAGATTCAAAGAAAGAGTTATCATTAGAGCCGTTAAAATAATTTTCATGTTGATAGTTAATTTGTTTGATTAAAAGCGCTTTCCCAAAGTAATTCCTATTCTTGGATAATAATGATCACTTCCATTAAAAATCTTCGCAACACCACCAAAAAGCTCACCAACAAAACCATTTTTATTTAGAAACTTCCCGCCTGCAGCCACACCAAATCCAAATTGATTTTCAATTACCCTACCTAATTCTATATAAGCACCTTTTTCACTATATGTACCCCAACTACTCGTCTCTGCATTATAAAAGACTGCATTTCCTTCTATAAAAAAACCAGCCGCTTTCTTCTTCCCAAAATAAACCCTGTAATACGAAATAAATGCAAAATTAAATCCCATATCATGATCAGCTTTAACTGCAGCCGTGGCACCGATACTGGAATTATCAAATAGACGTTCGTAACCTAGTTCAACAATACTAAGAGTTCCCAACATAAAAAGATTAGTAGTTATTTCATTTTTGCCTGAAATTTTACTGTTGATTTGAGAGGAATCTATTTCTTTTTTTTCGCTTTTATCAACTATTTGGGCATGACCGTTCATTGCCAATAAGGCAAAAACAGCAATTAAGAGCGTTCTTTTCATTTGTTGCTACAAGATTATAAAAAGTTTTTTGCTTTCTCAATTGCCCTACTCATTCCAGCAGCATCTTTACCACCTGCAGTAGCGTAGAAAGGCTGTCCGCCTCCACCGCCTTGGATTTCTTTGGCCAACTCTCTCACAATTTGTCCCGCATTGTAACCTTTGGCTTTCACCAATTCATCGTCAATAGCTACGGTAAGTTGTGGTTTTCCATCAATAACTACCCCTAATACCAAAAACAAATTCTGTACAGCTCCTTTTACGGCATAAGCTAACGTTTTAACGGCATCTGCATTTGGCAAATCAACCACAGTAGCGATAAAATTCACGCCATCAATATTTTGGATTTGATTTTCTAAATCTGTCCTTAAAGCTACAGCACGTTCAGAAATGCTTTTTTCAATCTCTTTTTTAAGTGCACCGTTATCTTCGATAATCTTCCCTAAGGCCGACACAAAGTCTTTAGGATTGTTCAACAACACTCCCAAATGCTTCACCAACTCAAAATGCTCACGAATTACAGATGCAGAACGTTGTCCAGTAATGGCTTCTATCCTACGCACTCCAGCTGCTACCGCAGATTCGGCGGTAAGTTTAAAGAAACCGATTTGTCCAGTAGCTTTCACATGCGTACCGCCACAAAGCTCTTTCGAATAATGGTCATCAAAAGTAATTACACGAACAAAATCACCATATTTTTCACCAAACAAAGCAGTTACTCCACTATCAATAGCTTCTTGATAAGGCACATTTCTTTGTTCTTTCAAAGGAATATTCTCACGAATTTTTGCATTAACGATATCCTCAATTTGGTTCAACTCGTCATCCGTTACTTTAGCAAAGTGTGAAAAGTCGAAACGCAGGTAATCTGCATTTACCAAACTACCTTTTTGATTAACATGGTGACCTAATACTTGCTTTAAGGCTGCATGCAACAAGTGTGTAGCCGAGTGATTATTTTCTGTTTCTTTACGTTTCTCTTCATCAATCACTGCCCAGAATTTACCTTCTAGGTCGGCTGGTAAAGTATCCGTAAAGTGAACAATCACCCCATTTTCTTTTTTGGTATCGGTTATCTCTACCCAAAACTGGCGACTATGGTCTTCCAATCTTCCAGTATCACCCACCTGACCACCGCTCTCTGCATAAAAAGGCGTTTGAGCCAATACAATTTGATATTGCTCTTTACCTTTCGCCTTTACTTTACGGTATTTGATGATTTCTGTTTCTAGCTCAGTGAAGTCGTAACCTACAAATTCAGTCTCTCTATCTTCATTAACCATCACCCAATCGCCCGTATCAATAGCTGTAGCCGCACGAGAACGATTTTTTTGCTCACCTAAAGCATTATTAAATCCATTCATTTCAATCTTCCAACCTCTTTCACGAGCAATTAGTTCCGTTAAGTCTATTGGAAAACCAAATGTGTCATATAATTGAAATGCAAACCTCCCATCTATTAAATTATATGATGGATGAGAAAGCTCTCTTTTATTTCCTGGATTATCTAGGTATTCATTAAACCTAATAATTCCATTACCAAGCGTTCTTAAAAACGAACTTTCCTCTTCTAAAATGATTTTTTGTACAAAGTCCCTTTGTTGATAAAGCTCATCAAATACCCCCTTAAATTGTTCCGCTAGCACAGGGACTAATTGATTTAAGAATGGCTCTTTGAAATTTAAGTAAGTATAAGCATAACGCACCGCTCTGCGTAAAATACGACGAATGACATACCCAGCTCCATTGCTTGATGGTAGCTGTCCATCTACGATTACGAATGAAATAGCTCGAATATGATCAGCCATTACACGCATAGCTACCGCTTGACTCCAACCACTTTCATTTTCGTTAGCTTGAGCATCATATTCTATTCCAGATTTTTCCGAAATAAATTGAATCAAAGGCTGAAAAACATCTGTATCATAATTTGAAGTTTTACTTTGCAATACACGTACCAAACGCTCGAAACCCATTCCTGTATCCACGTGTTTAGCTGGCAACTCTTCTAATAAAGTAAGATGTGCATGAACTTCGTATCTCTGTTTTTTGTATTCATTCTGAATGTCTATATCAGTAGCAACACGATTTTCACTATTTTCTTCTTCCCAAATCCTCAATGCGGAAGCGCCACCTCTTTCTGGATGCCACTTACGGTTAAACTGCATAAATACGTTGTTCCAAATCTCGATTACTTGAGGATGGTCTGCATTCACTAAAGACTTACCTTTGCCATCTTTACGTTCTTCGGCACTACGGCAATCTACATGGATTTCAGAACAAGGACCGCACGGTCCAGTATCGCCCATTTCCCAGAAATTATCTTTTTTATTACCTAATACAATACGCTCTTCGGGCACAAACTGCTTCCAAATCTCATAAGCTTCGGTATCTTTTGGCAAGCCTTCTTTTTCATCGCCTTCAAAAACCGAAACATAAAGTTGGTCTTTAGGGATTTTATATACTTCTGTTAATAGCTCCCAGCTCCATTCAATTGCTTCCTTTTTAAAGTAGTCACCAAAGCTCCAGTTGCCCAACATCTCAAACATGGTATGGTGGTAAGTATCAATCCCTACCTCTTCCAAATCGTTATGCTTTCCAGAAACACGTAAACAGCGTTGGGTGTCTACCACACGAGGATATTTCACTGCGGCCTCACCTAAAAACAAATCTTTAAATTGGTTCATTCCCGCGTTAGTGAACATCAAGGTTGGGTCGTTCTTCACCACAATAGGTGCTGATGGAACGATATGATGTCCTTTGCTTTTAAAAAACTCTAAAAAGGTCTGTCTTATTTCTTTTGCTGTCATTTTTTTTATAGGTTTTAAAGGCGCAAGTTGTAAGGTTTAAGGCATAAGGTATTCAACCTTAAACCTCAACTCTTCCTCCTCGAACCAGTTGCGCACAAAATTATAATTTTATTGTGGTTTTCTGCTAAAATCCGTTTACATTTGAACACTTTAAATAAAACCTACAATTATTTAATAATCAGCAGTAAATATGCCGTACAAGGAAAGAGAAATCAACAAAATGTATTATACTATGGGCGAAGTGACAGAAATGTTCGGTGTAAATGCTTCGCAGATTAGGTTTTACGAAAAGGAGTTCGACGTTCTTAAACCTAAGAAAAACAAAAAGGGGAACAGGCTATTTACTCCCGAGGATATCGATAATTTAAAAATCATTTTTCACTTGGTAGATGATAAAGGTTTTACGCTTAAAGGTGCCAAGGAACATATGAAAAGCAATAGCGGCGAGGTTAAAGAAAACCAAAAAATCATTGATTCTTTGGAACGTTTGAAAAGCTTCCTGCTTAAGCTTAACGATGAAATTTAAGCCTTCTTTCAACACCTTACACTTCTTTCTTTCCCTCTACTTAAAGAAATTCGTTAAAAAAGAGATTTTCTTTTGACGGACTTCTTTAAAACGGGACATATTTCTAAATGTCTTCAACAGAGATTAAAAGTACCATTGCAAATAACATTAATTTAACATAAATTGGCCATACCAAACAGCCTATGCGCAAATTTTTACTAGTCACTATTATTGTTTTTCTGGGCGTTAACAAATCTTGGTCGCAATATAACCAAGGCGCTCGCTTAACGGCCATGGGTAACGCCAGTGCTGCCGTTTATGATATCTGGAGTTTAAACGCCAACCCTGCTGGTATTACGGGACTAAAATCCCCTACTGCTGCAGCCAACTATGCACGCTATTTATTCGGAGACGAGCTAAGCGAACAAAACTTTGCTTTTGTATTGCCTTTTAACGGCAATTTTGCTGGACTAAGCGTTAACCGTTATGGCATTAGTGAGTACAATGAGATTAAAGCTGGCTTGGGTTTAGCCAAAAAATTTGGCGAAGAGCTTTCCATCGGTATTAAGGTCAACTTACATCAAATAAAAATCACTAATTACGGTGATGCTACTACCTTTTCTGTCGATGCAGGTGTAAACTACGCACTGAGCAAGCAAATTGGTCTAGGTTTGTATGTAACTAACCCTTCGTCTCAAACTTATAAATCAAGTAATATAGCTACCCATATTCCTACAGTGATTCATTTTGGTGCTACCTATACTCCTTCTGACAAGGTCATTGTAGCTACTACCGTATCCAAAGATTTCGACCAAAAATTTGATGTGAGCGTTGGCGTAGATTATCGATTTTACGACATATTAAGTTTACGTGGTGGTATTAGTGCCAAGCCATTTAAACAATACGTTGGCATTGGTTTAAATTATGAAAAATTGGTTTTAGATGTTGCGGTTCAAAGTCACCCACAAATTGGTTACACCCCTCAAATTGGTTTGTCGTATGCGTTTTAGACTGTTAGCACTATTTGCTTTGTTACTAATTGGTTTTGCAGCTAAAGCACAAACTCAAGAAGACCAATTAATTAAGGATTTAATTGAAAGTATTGCAGAAAACCTACCAGAGGATTATGACCTTTCTGAACTACAGGACCGTTTAACTTATTACCGTAAAAATCCTATCAACCTTAACAATACCAATGCCGAAGAGCTTAAAACCTTAGTATTCTTATCGCCATTGCAAATCAGTAATTTATTTGAGCATATCCGAAAAAATGGAAAACTGATTGATTTATTGGAATTGCAAAGTATTCCTGAATTTGACATACAAACCATTCAACGGTTGCTGCCTTTTGTGACCTTGGAGCAATCGGCGATGGTAGATAGAATTACCGCAAAAAATTTGCTGAAGTATGGCAATAACGATTTGATTTTGAGATATGGCAGGGTCCTTGAAAAATCCAGAGGTTATACCGATTTACCGGGAAGCAGGTATTTAGGTACACCTGACCGATATTTATTCAGATACCGTTATACCTACTCTAACCGTGTGTCGGCTTCGTTGGTATTTGAAAAAGATGCAGGGGAACATTTCTTTAATGGTCCTAAGCAAAGACCATTCGATTTCCTATCTGGCCATATCGCCATTCTGAACACCGGCAGATTTAAAAAGATTGTACTTGGTGACTATACCATGCAATTTGGCCAAGCACTTACTTTATGGTCGGGCTTTGCCTTTGGTAAATCGCCTGATGTAACGGGCGTGGCTAAACGAGATGTAGGTTTAAGACCTTACACATCGGCCAATGAGTTCGCTTTTTTACGTGGTGCCGCAATGACCGTGAACATTGCCAAGAATATTGATTTTTCGCCATTTGTATCACACCGTAAATTAGATGCTTCTATGACTACCGTTGATGGTATCAATGTAGTATCTACTATTAACGAGACGGGCTTGCACAGGACGCAATCAGAAATTAACAACAAGAATAATTTAGAACAAACTGTATATGGCGGCGTGCTACAATACAGAACCAGTGCTTTAAATATTGGCGCAGTGGCTTATCACACCTCTTTTAACAGAACTTTTACGCCAGGAACTGGCCTATATCGCATTTATAACTTTACCGGAAAAGAGTTGACCAATGTAGGCGCACACTATAGCTATACTTACAAAAACTTCTATTTCTTTGGTGAGTTCGGCAAATCTTTAGATGCTGGGTTGGCTTATGTGAATGGTGCCTTGGTGAGTTTGTCGCCTACCGTTTCAGCGGTACTTTTACACAGAAACTATCAAAAAAACTATCATAACTTCTTCAATCAGGCCACGGCAGAAGCTAGTGAAGCCTTTAACGAAAAAGGATTTTATGCGGGTTTGAACATCAACCCTTCAAAAGTATGGAGCATACAGGTTTACGGTGACTATTTTAAATTTCCTTGGTTACGTTTCAGGGTAGATGCACCTTCAGACGGATATGAGTTTTTAGGACAGGTCACCTATTCACCTACCAAAACATTCAGGGCTATTTTGAGGTACAAATCGGAAGTAAAACAACAAAACACCAATTTAACAGTACCTTTTAATTATTTGGATGAGGTAAAAAGAGAAAACTACCGAGCGGAAGTAAAATGGGCAGTAGGCAAGTCTTTCGGTTTTCAAAATCGTGTAGAAGTGGTTCAATTTAGAAAAGGAGATGCAAAAGCTGAATTTGGTTACTTGGCTTATCAGGATGTTAGCTACGCTCCGCTTTCTTCAAGACTATCAGGGAACATTAGGGTGGCTTATTTTAACACCGCCTCGTACGACAGCAGAATTTATGCTTATGAGGATGACGTGCTTTATAACTTTACCTTTGGCTTGTACAATGGAAAAGGATTAAGAGGTTATGCCAACTTAAAATACCGCCTAGCCAAACGTGTTGACCTTTGGGGCAGATACGCTTTATATAATTACGACAATGTAGAAACTGTTGGCTCGGGACTAGATGAAATAAAAGGCAAAATGAAATCGGAAATGAGAATACAATTACGTTATCAATTTTAAGATGCATTGATATTTAAATCGGAAATAGTATTTGTAAAACTATTATTTCCTTTAAGTCTGGGAATAATACTAGGCTACCATTTCCAAAATCAACAACTATTTAGAGTACTCTTTTATGTTCTTGCTATACTGATTTTCTTAGCAACAAGCATTCATATTTATTATCAAAAACTTAAGGGCTGGCAGTTTAAAAAAACCATTGCCAGCCTTTATTATTTATTGTTTTTCAGCTTAGGTTTATATCTCAGCCTAGCCCATACCAACTTCTTACGTTCCGATTATTTTGCACATAAAAAATATACTTACCTAAAAGGTTTTATCATTAGTGAACCCCAACAGAACAATCAAATTTTAAGGTTTGAACTGTCGATAAGTGAGGGATTTTTAAATAAGAAAAGCGAACATTGTAGTGGCAAATTGTTAATTGCTTTGAGACTGGATAGTTTGAAACCAATGAATTTGAGCTATGGCGATGAGCTGATGATATTGGCAAACTATCTTCCCGTTGAACCACCTTACAACCCTGCCGAATTTGATTTCAAAGCATGGCTGGCCGCTAAAAATATTTACCACCAAAGTTTTATTAAACAAGAAGAACTGGTAAAAATTAACCAGAACCAAGGAAATAGCCTTGTTAAATATGCCCTCACCCTAAGGCAGAAACTGGTGGATATTTACAGGAAGCTCATCCGTAATGACGAAGCCTTTGCAGTGGCTTCGACCTTAATTTTAGGCTACCGTGCTGACTTGAGTAAAGAAACACTTGCCGCTTATAGTAAAACGGGTACCATACATGCACTTTCTGTGTCGGGAATGCATGTTGGCATCATCTATATCATGCTCAATTGGTGCCTGTCTTTTTTAAACAGGAAAAAAACAGGTCAAATCTTAAAAACCTTAATCATTTGTAGTCTAATCTGGTATTATTCTTTACTCACAGGCTTTTCACCGTCGGTATTGCGTTCGGCCATTATGATTACCATTTTCATTTTTGCCAAACAGCTTAATCGAGGAAACAACAGTTATAATGTACTTGCTTTTACGGCATTTATCCTATTGGTATTCAATCCATTTTTGATTTGGGATGTTGGTTTTCAGCTATCATTTTTGGCGGTATTTGGCTTAGTTTATTTTCAACCTAAAATTTATAAATGGCTTTATTTCAAGCATAAGTGGCTAGACAGTTTATGGTCTACCACAGCAATGAGTTTAGCGGCGCAATTAGCTACACTGCCCTTTAGCATCTATTACTTTCACCAATTCCCTATCTACTTTATCATTAGCAACCTATTTATACTAATACCAATGACACTGCTAATGTATAGTGGTATCGCCATACTGGTATTGAAAGTGTATTTTTTAGCTCCCGCCTTTGAATGGCTCATTAATTTTACCAATAGCGGCTTAAAATGGATTTCCGAACTGCCATATGCAGGCATCTCCGAAATTTGGCTTAACCGTTGGCAACTGTTATTGCTATTTATTTTAATTGGTACCTTGAGTGTAGGCTTCTCTTACTACAAAAGAAACTATTTATTCCTAGGCTTTATCACTTGGCTTATTCTCCAAAGCTCTTTGAGTTTTCAAAAAATCAACTCAACAAAGCAATCTCAAACTATATTTTTTAGTTTAAGGAAAAATCATGCCGCTGCCTTTATCACAGGTAACAACTGTATACTGGTAACTGACTTAGCCCCGAATGATAGAAATTTTGAATTCTTTGTAAAACCTGCATTAGACCAAAAACACATCGATTCTATTACGTTTGTAAAATGGGAAGAGGAATTTAAAGCTCCCAATTTCATTAAGCAAAACCATCAGTTAATTAGCCAAGGCAAACGCTTTCTATTATTGGATGAAACCTTCAATCATCAAAAAATAGTCAATCAACCAAGTTTCGATTTTATTTGGCTACACAACAGTCCTAAGCAAAAAATCGAACTGCTAAAAAAAGAAATTAACTTTAAAGCACTTATTATTGATGCCAACAATAAAGATTATCTGATTTCAAAATTTGAGCTTCAAGCTAATCTGTTAAATTTGCCCGTACATATCCTTAAAAAACAAGCAGCAATAATGCTGAACCAAAAATAAATCTTATGGAAAATTCATTGGTTTTATACCAAGTTAACAACAGGGTCGCCGAAATTACCATCAATAGGCCCGAAAAAAGAAATGCTTTAAACCCTGCATTGGTGGAGGCCTTAAAAAGTGCATTTAAACAAGCTGAAGACGATGAAAATGCCAAAGTAGTGGTATTAAAAGCAAATGGGGAAGTATTTAGCGCAGGTGCCGATTTGGCTTACATGCAGCAACTTCAACATTTTTCTTATGAAGAGAACATACAAGACTCTAATGCTTTAAAAGACCTTTTTGAAATCATCAGAACGTTATCAAAAGTAGTAATTGCCCAAGTAGAAGGTCACGCCATTGCGGGCGGTTGTGGGCTGGCTACCATTTGTGATGTTATTTTTGCAGTTCCAGAGGCTAAATTTGGCTACACAGAGGTAAAATTGGGTTTTGTACCCGCCATAGTAAGTTGTTATTTAGTACAAAAGGTAGGCGAAACCATTGCAAAGAAATTATTGCTCAGTGGAGATTTATTTTCAGCAGAGGAAGCCCTCTACTATAATTTGATTACTTATGTAACAAAAGCAGAAGAAATCCCTCTAATGGTAAATAATTTTGCCCTAAATTTGTGCAACAGCGCATCGGGGAATTCGTTAGCACTTACCAAGCAATTAATTAACAACACCAGCAATACTTGGCTCGATAGTTGTTTGAATGAGGCGGTAAAAACGAATGCCAGAACCAGAGAAAGTGATGATTTCAAAAAAGGAATTTCCTCTTTCTTGGCGAAGGAAAAAATTAAATGGTAACTAAACTATAAAAAATAATATGATGTTCAAATCGGTAAAAACAGGCCTTTTAGCGGCTATGTTAGTGGGCTCTGCAATCATTGCTAACGCTCAAAAGAAAATTTCTCAAGGTACAGTGGTTTATGGCGTAGAGTATTCATTGCCAGCAGAACAAGCAGCCATGGCGGCTCAATTGCCAAAAGAACAGAAAGTAAAATTCAACGGTAACATACTTCGTATAGACATGCAACAAGGTCCTGCTACCATTGGCGTTATACAAAACTTTGTGGACAAACAAGGCTTAATGCTTATTGATGTTCCAATGGCGCAAATGCAATATGCGGTAAAAATGAGCAAAGAAGAAGTTGAAAAAGCGGAAGCTGCTGCTCCAAAACTAAGTGATTTTACAGCTACTGGCGAAAAACAAAAAGTTGGTAACTATAACGCTGAAAAATATACTTACAAAGACGACAAAGGCGGTACTTATGAATTGTGGGCAAGTAACGATATTGAACTTCCTACAGGTTTTGCTGGTGAGCAATTCAAAGGCATCAAAGGTGCTTTGGTAAAATACACTACCTTCCAAAATGGCCTAAAAGTAACTTTAACCATCAAAAATATCCTAGAAGATAAAGTTGGTCCTTTCTCTTTAGAAGTACCTAGTGGTTACGAGCTTAAAACCATGCAAGAAATCATGGCAATGCAAGGCGGCGGAGAATAATCCGTTGTTTTAACGTTGATATAAATCAGACTTTTAATTATGGGTTTTTTAGTAATTTAGCTGCCCATGTTTAAAAGTCTGATTTTTTTTGCCAGATACTTTCTGTTCTGGCTGCTCTATTTCGCAATAGACAGGTTTATTTTTATGTTTATCTTCCATGTTAAATTAAGAAATATCCCTTTTTCCGAAAAGCTTGCCACCTATTATCATGCCCTAAGACTAGATTTGTCTATGGCGGCTTATATCGCTATCATCCCCCTATTGATTTACACTTTCTGGTATTTTTCCAATAAGAAAAAAATCAATTTCAACTGGGTCAGAAAATACAATATTGTACTCATTTCCCTATTCAGTCTTATTTCGGTAATCAACTTTAATATTTACCGCGAATGGGGCAGTAAAGTTAATTCAAGAGCTATTGAATTTGCTATTCGTACACCAAACGAATCCTTGGCATCTAGTGCCTCCTCTCCCATATTTTTAACTTTGTGCGTGTTGCTCATTTTATTGGCCGTTGGACTATATCTTAATTTCGTTTTGGTTAAGCGAGAAATCAATTTTGTAAAAACACCTATTTGGGCTAAATTCATTATTGCTGTTTTAACCTTAGGCATTAACTTCCTCTTAATTAGAGGCGGTACCGGAACAGCTCCAAATTCCCAGAGCATGGCGTTTTTCTCCAACTACCAAATCCTCAACCATGCGTCTTTAAATACCGAATGGAACTTGATGTCGAGTATTTTGGCAAGTGGCAAAGTCAAGAAAAACCCATATATCTATAGTGAACAAAAACAAGCCGAACTGGAGGTTAGCAACCTATTTAAAGTAGATAAAGATACCACCATCTCTATTTTAAAAACAGACCGCCCTAATGTGGTTATTTTTATTCTGGAAAGCTTTACGGCTGATTTAACGAAGTCATTAGGCAATGAGGATGGCATTACCCCAAACATAGATTCTTTAGCTAAAAAAGGTGTTTTCTTTAGTCAGATATACGCTACCGGCAACCGTACGGATAAAGGGCTGATTGGCTCCTTAACAGGTTTTCCTACTTTAGGCGTGGGCAGTATTGTGAAGTGGCCTGAAAAGATGCAGAAAATTCCTGCCATTAGTCAAAAACTATATCAACAAGGCTACCAAACCTCATTTTATTACGGAGGTGAATCAGAGTTCGATAACTACAAAGCTTTCATTTTAGGTCATCAGTACAAGAAATTGGTGGACAAAAACAGCTTTGATAAGAAAGACATGAACTCCAAATGGGGCGCTTATGATGGATTGGTGTTCAACAAACAGTTAGCAGATGCCAATACTACCAAACAACCTTTCTTCTCTACCTTATTATCCTTAACTAACCACGAGCCTTTTGAATTGCCCGTTAAATATAAATTTGGCAATGTAGATAACATTCAAAAATTCAAAAGCACTGCATTTTATACCGATTCGTGTATTGGCAGTTACCTAAACGAAGCGAAAAAACAACCTTGGTATAAAAACACACTGTTTGTGTTTGTTGCCGACCATGGTCACCCATTACCTAAAAGCGACCACGAAATTTACGAACCGCAACGTTATCATATTCCGCTTATTTTCTATGGAGATGTAATTAAGGAAGAGTTTAGAGGTAAAAACTTCGATAAAACTGGTAGCCAACAAGACCTTTCGGCAACTTTACTTGCACAGCTAAATCTCAACACCAAGGAGTTTAAATGGAGCAAAAACCTTTTAAATCCCTACCAACGAAATTTTGCCTATTTTAGTTGGGATAACGGTTTTGGCTTTATCGAAAACGGCCATGCAGTTACCTTTGACAATGTAGGTAAAAGCGTACTTTACAACAGTAAACCTGAAGATGCTCAACAGACCAATAAACTTTTGAATACAGGAAAAGCGTATCTTCAAACCGTATATCAGCAATTTATAAACCTATAATCAAATATGAACACCAAAAAATTAATTTGGGCAATAGCAATTGTGCTTGGTTTTAGTGCCAAAGCCAATGCCCAAAGTGTAAATTGGGCCAAAGATGGCAATAGCTATTACCAAAACGTTGGCGGAGAAATTGTGAGCATTACTCTACCTAAAAGCGAACGCAAGGTGATTATCAGTAGTGATTTACTTTCTCAAACCAATGGCAAACCAGCCATCAGAATCAGAAGCTTTCAATTGAGCAATGATGGCACCAAAGCCTTAATTTATACCAATAGTAAAAAGGTTTGGCGTTACGATACCCGTGGCGATTATTGGGTAGCTGACATGACCACTAACAAGTTGGTACAAATTGGCAAAGACAAACCAGCTTCATCCTTAATGTTTGCTAAATTCTCTCCAGACGGTAGCAAAGTGGCTTATGTAAGTGGTCATAATATTTACGTGGAGGACTTAGCTACAGGCAACAATAAAGCCTTAACTACCGATGGTACCACCAGATTAATTAACGGTACTTTTGATTGGGCCTATGAAGAAGAGTTTGATTGTAGAGACGGTTTCCGTTGGAGCCCAGATGGAAAATCTATCGCCTACTGGCAAATTGATGCTCGGAAAATCCGCAATTTCTTGATGATTAACAATACGGATTCCATCTACTCGTACAATGTTCCTGTAGAATATCCAAAAGTTGGCCAGGACCCTTCGGCTTGTAAAGTAGGTGTGGTTGATGTAGCTACTGCACAAACCAAATGGTTAAGTGTACCAGGCAGTGAAATCCAGAACTATATTCCTAGAATGGATTGGGTACCTAACTCAAACAATATCATTTTGCAACAACTTAATCGCGAGCAAAATGTGAGCACTATCTTTTTGGCAAATGCCGCTACCAATAAACTAACCGAGGTGTATAAGGAATCTGATAAAGCATGGATTGATGCTGTAGATGATTTTGACTGGATTAACAACAACAAGGAATTTGTTTTAAAGACCGAAAAAGACGGTTGGGCGCATCTTTATCGCATTAACATTGAGAACAAAAAAGCTACCCTCATTACTAATGGTAATTACGATGTAATGGCGGTAAACTTAATTGATGAAGCAAACGGGGTCGTTTATTTCAGTGCTTCGCCAACTAATGCTACTCAAAAGTATCTTTATAAAACCAAATTAGATGGTAAAGGAAAGCTAGAGATGGTTACTCCATCGGTTTTACCAGGTACACATAACTATACCATTTCTCCTACTGGTGCTTTTGCACTTCACAGCTACCAAAGTTCAACCGTAAGACCTGTAACGGAGTGGATGAACTTTAAAACGAACAATCCATTGAGCATGCAAGGTAGTATTACCAGCCAAGTGGGCAGTCAAACAACAGCTAAAAACAAGGTAGAGTTCTTTAAAATTACCACTGAAGATGGCGTAGAGCTTGACGGTTGGATGAAAAAGCCAGACAACTTTGATAGAACCAAGAAATATCCAGTAGTATTTTATGTGTATGGTGAGCCTGCTTCGGCAACAGCTTTGGACGTTTACAGTGCTGGAAATAACAGACTTTATGTAGGTGATATGGCTAAAGATGGCTACATCTACGTGTCTATGGACAACCGTGGTGCGCCAGTTCCTAAAGGTAAAGCTTGGAGAAAAGCCATTTACAAAAACATTGGCCAAATCAACATCCGTGACCAAGCCATGGCTGCAAAAAAACTGTTGGAAGCTAATTCATTTATGGATAAAGACAGAGTGGCTGTTTGGGGATGGAGCGGCGGAGGTTCTTCTACCTTAAACTTGTTATTCCAATACCCAGATATTTATAAAACAGGCATTTCGATAGCACCAGTGGCCAATCAGCTTACTTACGATAACATTTACCAAGAAAGATATATGGGGACACCATTCCCAACTACTGATGCTTATGTAGCGGGTTCGCCAGTAACACATGCCAAAAACTTGAAAGGTAATTTATTACTGATACATGGCACTGGTGATGATAACGTACATTATCAAAATGCGGAAATGTTAATCAATGAATTGGTAAAATACCGTAAAAACTTCCAAATGATGAGCTACCCTAACCGTACGCATAGTATCAGCGAAGGCGAAGGCACTAGCGAACATTTGGCACTAACTTTCACCAAGTTCCTTAAAGAAAACTGTCCTCCAGGAGGGAAATAACAACAAGCTAGAAGTTTGTTTAGTTAAAAAAGCCCGTTAGAAAAATCTAGCGGGCTTTTTTTATTTTTATAAATGTTGCCGTCATGGCGAGGCACAACCGCGAAGCAAATATGAAGTAAACCAATCTCTATAATTTCTCGCTCAACAATCGCTTTAGGATTGCTTCGTACCTCGCAATGACGATTAGCCGTAAAAATTAAGGAAATGTCTGTCCCGATATGAGATTAGGCCTGTTCAAAAACCATGAGCTAGCTTTCTCCTGCGTCGAAATGACGGGGAATGGTAGGCTAGTGCAACAATGACCACAACCTTTAGCTGCTAAACTTGGCCACTAATACTAATTTTTCGAATAGCCGTTACTATTTTCAAGGCTTTTAGCATTCCCCTCCTTGTCATTCCGAGGTACGAGGAATCTCTTTAATTTATCGTTCAACAAACGCTTTAAGATTGCTTCGTACCTCGCAATGACGATTAGCCGTAAAAAATGAAGGAACTGCCCGTCCCGATATGGGATGAAGCTTCCTTAAAAACCATGAACTGGATTTCTCCTGCGTCGAAATGACGGGAAGTGGTGGGCTAGTGCAACAATGACCACAACCTTTAGCTGCTAAACTTGGCCACTAATACTAATTTTTCGAATATCCGTTAATACATCAATTAGCACTAAGGCCTTATCATTTAGAACAAAGAGAGACCTTGAAGCAGTTTACAGAACAAAACAATTCAACAAACTAAAAATCAACTATTTTCAAGGCTTTTGGCATTCCCTTCCTTGTCATTCCGAGATAGGAGGAATCTCCTTAATTTATCGCTAAACAACTTTTTAAGATTGCTTCGTACCTCGCAATGACGATTAGCCGTAAAAAATGAAGGAACTGCCCGTCCCGATATGGGATGAAGCTTCCTTAAAAACCATGAACTGGATTTCTCCTGCGTCGAAATGACGGACGATTAAGCTTAAAAGATAAACCTGACTAAACCCAGTCGATGCCTTTTTTCAAAAGATTGATGGTATTTTCCTCTTCGGTATTAGGCAGTGGTTGCGCATTATATTTCCACTTTGCTGTTGGAGGTAAACTCATTAAAATACTTTCAATACGACCATTGGTTTCTAAACCAAATTTAGTCCCTGAATCATATACCAAGTTAAATTCAGCATACCTGCTACGACGCAAATACTGCCATTCCTTGTTGAAATCATCGTATTCTTTATCCCTATTACGATCTATCAACTCGCTATAAACAGGTACAAAAGTGTTACCCACCGCTAGTGAGAAGTCAAGTATTTGATCATAGCTGAGTTCTGTATTTTCAGGTTTTAATCTGTCATAAAAGATACCACCTACCCCACGGGTCTCATCCCGATGTTTGATAAAGAAATAATCGTCTGCTAATTTTTTGAAACGCGGGTAAAAATCGGCTTTAAATTGGTCGCATACCTGTTTCAAATGATAGTGAAAAAACCTTACGTCAGTAGGAATAACATAATGGGGAGTTAAATCAATACCACCTCCAAACCAACGGGTCTGCTCATCCATCTCAAAATAACGGATGTTCATGTGGATGATGGGCACAAATGGACTCTCTGGATGGATAACGATGGAAACACCTGTGGCAAAAAACTCATCGTTCTCTACCTTAAAAGATTTTTGTACTACCTCTGGCAATTTACCATATACCGCAGAAAAATTAACCCCTCCCTTTTCAATCACCTTACCATGCTGCATTACTCTTGTACGACCACCGCCGCCACCTTCACGTTGCCATAATTCTTCTTCAAAATGTGCCTCGCCATCAGCAATCTCTAAACCTCTGCAAATGCTATCCTGTATTTGCTTATAAGCTTCCGCCACCTTATCCTTAAACATAATGATCTCCGTTGTATATCCAAATTTAGGCTTATTGTAACGCTATCTAAAACCAAATGTGATATAGTACATTAGATTGACATTTTTGCTTTCAGCAGAGAGTTATGAGTATGGGCTTTTTGGAATTCTGAAAGTAGATCCTTCGCTACGCTCTAGATGAAAAGCTATTATCAAATTAGCTTATTATCGAATTATCAAATCATCCCATTACTCCATCATCACATTAATCAATGCTCCACGTAATCCAGATCCTTACTGAAAGTTTCCTTAAGCTGGCTTAATGCAATCATAGAAACTACAATACAGATAGCTCCCACCACCATCGCTCCTTGTAAAATACCCAATTTATCTTTAAAAAACTGGAAACCCGTCGTAATGGCAATCAATGAGCCTCTGATAAAATTAGGCACCGTGGTGGTTACCGTAGCTCTTAAATTAGTTCCAAACTGCTCAGCAGCAATAGTGACAAATGTTGCCCAATATCCCGAAGCGAAACCTAACAAAAGACTTAATAGTATAAAACGTTCTGGAGTAATCCCGAAAGAATACAGATACACTACTACTGCAATAGCGGTTAAAACCAAGAAAATGAACATCACCTGTTTTCTAGATTTAAGCATTTGCGATAAAAAACCTGCCACCACATCACCAACAGATATACCGATATAACAATACATAATTCCTTTGCCTGCGTTTAAAACACCTGTAGCATTCAATGCTTTCCCAAATTCGGGAGAAAACGTAACCAATACTCCAACCACATACCAAAGCGGTAATCCAATTAAAATACAGCACAAATATTTCTTAAACCTAGCCCAATTATTGAAGAGCATGAAAAAATTCCCTCGTTGTACGTGCCCTTTTTCGGTAGTTTCCTTGAACATCCCCGATTCGACCAAGCCAATACGAAGGGTAAGCAATAACAATCCCATACCACCACCAATAAAATAGCTAGTTTGCCAAGTATAATGATCGCTGATCAACGCGGCCATTACCGCCCCCATTAAACCTACACAAGCGACGATCATGGTGCCATAGCCCCTATTTTTCTTGCTCATGGTTTCGGCCACCAAGGTAATCCCTGCTCCAAGCTCTCCGGCAAGACCAACTCCCGCAATAAAACGAACAGCAGTATAAGCATCTACCGTGGTTACAAAACCGTTTGCAATGTTCGCTAAGGAATAAGTAATGATG
>Ga0206117_100283_pt1 | contig 67838 bp, 57 predicted proteins | sample 3A5Ametagenome_FD_177997 | JGI IMG/M metagenome (GOLD analysis project Ga0206117, IMG submission 177997) | Enriched microbial communities from leaf-cutter ant dump, University of Wisconsin, Madison, United States - 3A5A | ecosystem: Environmental > Terrestrial > Nest > Insects nest > Nest dump... | reverse complement strand
CCCTGTGGGCAGCTTGGGCCTCACCAACGGTGGACGCGCGTGCCTTGCGGTGTCATAGTGCGGCCCGCATTCGACCAGCCCCGTTTCCGCGGGGCCAGACTCCGGAATTCGTGAGCGACGATGAGCGAGCCGATCTCCCTGTTCACCAAACTGGCGAACATTCACATCCGTTACGTCACGTGGCGTCGGGGCGCCAAGGTCGGCAGCGACCGCTTCGGCAATGTCTATTACCGCAACAAGGACACCAAGCCCGGCACGCGCGAGCGCCGCTGGGTCCTGTACGCCGGTGAGCCCGACGCCTCCAAGATCCCGCCGGAATGGCACGGGTGGCTGCACCACACCACCAAGGAGCCGTTGCCCGAGGGGTCGAGCGCCTACCACAAGCCGTGGCAGAAGGAACATCTGCCCAACATGTCGGGCTCGGTCCAGGCCTACCGTCCGCCCGGCCATGTGCTGGCCGGCGGGCAGCGCGTGCCGGCCACCGGCGATTACGAGCCCTGGACTCCGAGCTGATCCACACCGGCACCGGCCATCGGGTCGGAACGGAAAGCGGAGCGGAAAGCCCGGCCCCCATGCGGGCCGGGTTTCGATTCGGGAATTCGCAGCAGGATAGCTCTATGCGCCGGAATGTGATTGAGACCGTGCTTGGCGGCGTCGTGCTTGCCGTGGCCGCCGTGTTCCTTGCCTTCGCCTACAAAAGTGCGGACCTGCGCAAGGTGCAGGGCTATGACGTCACTGCCAACTTCAACAGCATCACCGGCCTGCAGAGCGGGGCCGACGTGCGCATCAGCGGCGTGAAGGTCGGTACGGTCACCGGGCTGACGCTCGATCCCACCACCTATCAGGCGGTGGTCCACCTGTCGGTCGACAATTCGGTGAAGCTGCCGAAGGACACCGCGGCGGTCATCGCCTCGGAAAGCCTGCTGGGCGGCAAGTTCCTCTCGCTGGAGCCCGGCGGCGATCCCGACGCCATCAAGCCGAACGGCAAGATCGAATTCACCCAGAGCACGCCGGGCCTGGAGCAGCTTCTGGGTCAGGTCATCTTCTCGCTGCAGAGCATGAGCAAGTCGGGCGATCAGGCCAACGGCCAGCAGGGTCAGGCTCCCGCACAGGCGCCGGCCCAGCCGCCGAAGCTGTGATGTCCAACCAGCTGTGATGCCCAACCCAGGGCGTGGCCGGAACCGACGGCCGCGCTCGAACGTTCCTTCTCCAGTCCGGATGGAGCTTGCAGCCGGATCACGAAGCAGGAGGAACGCGATGCGTCTGTTCCATTTGGCCGCGCTCGGCCTGGCTCTGGCGACCGCCGCCTGCGGCGCCGACATGGAAGAGAAGTCGGCCACCGGTGGACTTGGCGGTGCCGCGGCCGGAGCCGTGGTCGGCGGACCGGTGGGCGCCGCGGTCGGAGCGGCCGCAGGTGCCGGCGCCGGTGCGGCGACTCAGAAGATCGAAGACCGCAACGCCGCGCAGAGCGGGTCCGGCGCCACCTACAGCGCGCCGGCATCGCGCAGCACCGTCACGCGCTGACACGCAACTTCCGCACAACGCTCCCCGGCGACCCCGCCACTAGACGGTGACCCCGCTTCCGGGATAGAAGGCGGAGCGCCCCGGCAGAGTTCCCGCTGACAGGCTGGGTCTTGCCATGGGGTGCCGTCCGCAATTACGGAAGCGATCCGACGTGACGAGATTTTCTAGTTATCTCCGGCCCGATCTTCTCCGGCGGCCGGCCGCCGGCCTGCTGGGTGCCGCGGCGCTGCTGGCATCCGTGACCGTTCAGGCCGCTCCGGTGCCGAGCCAGATGATCGAGCGGCCGGCGGCCAAGCTGCAATGGCTGGACAAGGTGACCGCCCGCACCTCCACCTTTACCATGAAGGTCGGGGAGACCAAGGCGATGAGCAGCCTGCGCATCACCCTGCGTGCCTGCCGCGAAAACCCGCCGATCGAAACGCCGGAATCCGCCGCCTTTCTGGAAGTGACGGAGATCAAGCCCGGGGAGCAGGCGGAACAGGTCTTCAGCGGCTGGATGTTCGCCTCAAGCCCCGCCCTGTCGGCGATGGAGAACCCGATCTACGACGTGTGGGTTCTGGGCTGCGAACAATGAAATGAGGAGGTGGGGAGGTCCGGGCCGATTGCCCCCTCCCCCGCTCCCCGTTGCTTGATCCTGGTTACTCGGCCACCGCCGCGATGGGATTGCCCAGCGCCTTGTCCAGATAATCGTCCACCTGGATCGCCAGATCGTCGGTGCGGTTGACGAAGAAGTGGCTGGCGCCGGGAACGACGCGGTGGTCGATCCGGATGTCCTTCTGGTGCGACAGTTTGGTCACCAGCTTGGTCACCGCGGCCTGGGGCACCACCTCGTCCTTGTCGCCATGGATGATCAGGCCCGAGGACGGGCACGGCGCCAGGAACGAGAAGTCGAACAGGTTGGCCGGCGGCGAGACCGACACGAAGCCGTCGATCTCCGGGCGGCGCATCAGCAGCTGCATGCCGATCCAGGCACCGAACGACACGCCGCCGATCCAGCAGAGCGGAGCGTTGGGGTTGTAGGTCTGCAGCCAATCCAGCGCCGCCGCCGCATCGGCTAGTTCGCCCTCCCCCTTGTCGTAGGTGCCCTGGCTGCGTCCGACGCCGCGGAAGTTGAAACGGAGCGCCGAGTATCCGCGCTTGGTAAAGGACTGGAACAGGGTGAAGACCACCTTGTTGTTCATCGTCCCATTGTGCTGCGGGTGCGGGTGCAACAGCAGCGCGACCGGGGCGTTCGGCTGCTTGCCGTGGGTGTAACGGCCTTCCAGGCGACCGGCGGGACCGTTGAAGAGCACTTCAGGCATGGGAACGACGTTCCTGACGCGGACAAAGGGTTGTTGGGACCGCCGCGACGACCGGCCGGATTTTCACCCGGCAAACCGCCCCGGCGCACGGGCCGTCCGGCCCGTTACGGATTTTCCCGTCTTGGAGTGGGGTTTTCCGCACACAATTCTTGACCGTTTTGCTTGGTCATCATATATGCGTCGTAACGTCCTCCGGGACAACCCGCCTGACCCGCCCGATCGGCCCCAGCGCAAGCGGGACCGGCCGATAAGTCCGGGTCCCTGCCGGCCGGAACCATTGAGGGTCCGAACCGGAAGGTCCTGAACCGCAAGGGTCCGACAGGCCGAAACCGGGCACGGGCGGCCAATGAGAGCGGCGGACTATACCACGGCGGGTGATGGCGTGTTCAAGCATCTTCGCGAAGAGATCGATGGGATCATGGCGCGCGACCCCGCCGCGCGGTCCCGGCTGGAGGTCGCGCTCTGCTACCCCGGCTTGCACGCGATCGTTCTTCACCGCATCGCCCGGCGCGCCCGCGACGCCGGATGGCACACCACCGCCCGCCTGATCTCCCAGATCGCCCGGTCGCTGACCGGCATCGAAATCCATCCCGGCGCCACCATCGGCCGCCGCTTCTTCATCGACCACGGCATGGGGGTCGTGATCGGCGAGACGGCGGAGATCGGCGACGACGTCATGCTCTATCATGGGGTGACACTGGGCGGCACCTCGCTCAATCCCGGCAAGCGGCATCCGACGCTGGGCGACGGCGTCATCGTCGGTGCCGGCGCCAAGATCCTGGGCGCCATCGCCATCGGCCGCGGCGCGCGCATCGGAGCCAATGCGGTGGTGGTGGCCGACGTGCCGGCGGACACCGCGGTGGTCGGCATCCCGGCCAAGCCGGTGGCGGCGCGCGACCGCGCCGAAACCCGCAAATTCATGCCCTACGGCACGCCCTGCGGCGACATCCCCGACCCGGTGGCCCGCGCGCTAACCGGTCTGCTCGACCAGATGACGGCGCTGCAGGCCCGTGTCGGCGAGCTGGAAGCGGATCGTTCGCCCGCAGCCCTCCCCCGTTCAACACCCACACCGCCAGAGACGGTGGCGTCCCACACAAACGGGATGCACGAAGCGCAAGGAGAATCGCGATGAGACTCAGCACCAAGGGACGCTATGCCGTGATGGCGATGGTCGATCTGGCCGCCACCAGCCAGGGCAGCCCGGTCGCGCTGGCCGACATCGCGGAACGGCAGGAGATTTCCCTGTCCTATCTGGAGCAGCTGTTCGCCAAGCTGCGCAAGGGCGGCCTGGTCAAGAGCGTCCGCGGCCCCGGCGGCGGTTATCTGCTGGCCCACCCGGCCGACGCGACCCGGGTGTCCGACATCATCCTGGCGGTGGACGAGCCGATCCGCACCACCCGCTGCGCCAACGGCACGCCGCAGGGCTGCCGCACCAACCGCTCCCGCTGCCTGACCCACGATTTGTGGGAAGAGCTGGGCAACCAGATCCATATGTATCTCAGCTCGGTCACTGTCGCAGATGTGGTGGAACGGCGGATCATCGGCACCAGCGGCCTGAACCTGCTGCGCCCGGCCCCGGCCACCGACAGCGCCGCCGTCGCCGCTGCAGAGTGATGCTGTCGAGTAAGATTGGCCTTCCACGTTGAGCGCTCCTGAAAAGTGACTTCTCCGCCCGTTGCCCCGTTCCGGCGAACCGGTGTCTATCTCGACCACAACGCCACCGCTCCGCTGAAACCGGAGGTCAAGGCGGCGATGGGGCAGGCGATGGACTTGGTCGGCAACCCGTCCTCCGTCCACGCCTTCGGCCGCAGTGCCCGCCGGGCGGTGGAGGAGGCGCGCGCCGCCGTGGCGGCGCTGGTGGGCGTGAAGCCGGCCCAGGTGCTGTTCACCGGCAGCGGGACGGAGGCGAACAACTTCGCGCTCCGCGGCTTCCCCGGCCGCCGCCTGCTGACATCCGCCATCGAGCATGAATCGGTGCTTGCCGCCCGGCCCGAGGCGGAGCGCTTCGGCGTCGACCGAGATGGCGTCGCCGACCTGGAGGCGTTGGAACACCGGCTGGCCGCTGCGGACCATCCGGCACTGGTTTCCCTGATGCTGGTCAACAACGAGACCGGGGTGATCCAGCCCGTGGCCGACGCCGCCCGGATCGCCCGCGCCCACGGCGCGCTGATCCATTGCGACGCGGTGCAGGCGGCCGGGCGGTTGCCGCTGTCCCTGCCCGATCTCGGCGTCGATCTGATGACGCTGTCGGCCCACAAGCTCGGCGGACCTACCGGCGTCGGCGCCCTGATCCTGGCGGAGGGGCTCGAACCCGAGGCGCTGATCCGCGGCGGCGGGCAGGAACGGCGCAAGCGGGCCGGCACCGAAAACCTGCTGGGCATTGTCGGCTTCGGTGCTGCCGCCCGTCTGGCGCTGGACGGCCTTGCGGAGGCCGCCGACCTCGCATCGCTGCGCGACCGGCTGGAGCGGGAGGCGCTGGCCGCCATCCCGCACGCCCGGGTGATGGGGGCCGGTGCGGCGCGGGTCGCCAACACCAGTTGCCTGATGCTGACAGGCCTGCCCGGCGAAACCCAGGTGATGACGCTGGATCTCGCCGGCGTGGCGGTCAGCGCCGGGTCGGCCTGCTCCAGCGGAAAGGTGAAGCCGTCCCATGTGCTGGCGGCGATGGGTGAGGACGACCGGTCCGCCGCCAGCGCCATCCGGGTCAGCTTGGGTTGGACCAGCGACGACGAAGCGGTGGACCGCTTCCTGACGGCCTGGACCGCGATGGCGCGACGAAGCGCGTCCACGGATGGCTGATCACGCCTGCTCCCCGCCATGGCTGCGCGACCATCTGTCCTCCGTCCGGAAAGCCCTCATTCGCGCATTGCGCCGGATGCGGCTTATCGGTATGACCCCGCGGAAGGCGGCCTTCATGACAACGGCCTTCGTGACAACAGGGGCCTCTTGTCGGGTAAACCATCCCATCGGCCGAGAATTTCGGCGTTTTGACGGACTGCACGCATGACCAGCTCCAAATCCGGTCCGCCCAATTCCGGCCCGTCCGGCAACAGCAGCGGCGGCATTTCCGGCGCCGTCGCCGGCGATCTGGAGCCCTGCGGCACCTGTGGCCGCTCGGTGGCGCCACGCGCCCTGTTCTGCCACGCCTGCGGTGCGGCACAGCCGCCACGACCGCTCGACCCCTTTACCCGGCTGGGGCTGGAGCGCCGCTTCGACATCGATCTGGAACAGCTGTCGAAGCAGCATGCCGGCTTCACCCGCGCCATGGACCCGGAGCGCTTCGCCGCCCGCGGCCCGCGCCAGCAGGCCAACGCCAAGGCACAGGTCGAGGCGCTGCGCGAAGCCTATGAGGTCCTGCGCGATCCCATCCGCCGCGCCCATGCACTGCTGGACCTGATCGGCGGCATGCCGGCCGATGGCGCCGAGGACGGCGACGAGGAGATCGCCGATCTCGCGACCAGACTGGCCCGTGCCGACGACGTGCGGGAACTGGACCGCATTGGCCTGGACCTCAACCAGCGGGTCGAGGCCTGCATCAAGTATCTCGCCCCCGCCTTTCGCAAGGCGCAGACGGCCTCGACATCCGACAGCCCGCCGGCCTCCGACGGGGCCGCCCGTATCCTGGCCCGGCTGGAACGGCTGGAGACGCTGGCCGCCGAGGTTCGCGACCGCCGGACTGCGGGAACGCCCCCTCGGCCGTGATCCACACGACTCTTTCAATCGCCTCTTACAACCGCTAGGCAACCGTAAAGGAACGAGGACCCCATGCCCAAGATGACCTTCATCGAGACCGACGGCACCCGCCGAGAGGTTGACGCTCCGCTCGGCCTGTCCGTGCTGGAGATCGCGCACAAGAACAGCCTGGATCTGGAGGGCGCCTGCGAGGGCTCGCTGGCCTGCTCCACTTGCCATGTCGTGATCGAGCCGGAATGGTTCGACGTGCTGCCGGACGCGCAGGAGGATGAGGAGGACATGCTGGACCTCGCCTTCGGTCTGACCAAGACCTCGCGCCTGGGCTGCCAGATCATCATGACCGAAGAGCTGGACGGCCTGGTCGTCCGCCTGCCGGGCGGCAGCAACAACGCGATGAAGTGACCGTTCGGGGGAACCCTGTTCCGGCCGCCGGGACGGCGCCGCGCGTTGCGGCATCCGGCGGCCTCTTTCCTGGTGTCGTTCCCCTGCTCAGGCCACAGTTCCGGCCCATGTTCCGCATTCCCGCCTTTTCCGGGCGCCTGCCCGCCTTATATAGGGCGCCATGAACTCCCTCGGTCTTGCCAAGCGCCCCCAGGACACGCGTGTCGTCGTCGCGATGTCCGGCGGGGTGGATTCCTCCGTCACCGCGGCTGTGCTGCGGGAGGAGGGCTATGACGTTGTCGGCATCACGCTACAGCTTTACGACCACGGCCTCGCCTTGCAGAAGCCAGGCGCCTGTTGTGCCGGCCAGGACATCTACGACGCCCGTCAGGTCGCTGACCGCATTGGCATCCCGCATTACGTCCTGGATTACGAAGGCCGCTTCAGCCAGGACGTGATGGATGATTTCGCCGACAGCTATCTGCGCGGCGAAACGCCGATTCCCTGCGTGCGCTGCAACCAGCGCGTCAAGTTCCGCGACCTGCTGAACACCGCCCGCGATTTGGGTGCCGAAGCGCTGGCCACCGGCCATTATGTCCGCCGCATCTCCGGCCCGCAGGGCGCCGAGCTGCATCGCGCCGTCGATCCCGCCAAGGACCAGAGCTATTTCCTGTTCGCCACCACGCGCGAGCAGTTGGAGTTCCTGCGCTTCCCGCTGGGCGGCCTGACCAAGCCGGAGACCCGCGCGCTGGCCGAGCGCCACGGGCTTGAGGTGGCGGCCAAGCCCGACAGCCAGGACATCTGCTTCGTCCCCAACGGCAATTACGCCGATGTGGTGGCGAAGCTGCGTCCCGGCTCCGTCGAGCCCGGTGACATCGTCCATGTCGACGGCCGCGTCCTGGGCCGACATAAGGGCGTCGTTCACTATACGGTCGGTCAGCGCAAGGGGCTGGGCATCGGCGGCATCCGCGGCCAGGAGGAGGAGGCGCTTTATGTCGTCCGCCTGGAGCCTGCCCGTCGCCGCGTCGTCGTCGGCCCTCGCCGTGACCTCGCCCGCTCTCTGGTGATGGTGCGCGACGTGAACTGGCTTGGTCCCGACCTGACCGGCGGTGCCGGTATCGAGGTGTCGGTGAAGCTCCGCTCCGCCCAGCCGGCCGCGCCTGCCCTGTGGCGCGCCGGACCGGACGGCACCGCCCAGGTCGAACTGCTGGAGCCCCAGCACGGCATCGCGCCGGGTCAGGCCTGCGTCGTTTATCAGGGCGACCGCGTGCTGGGCGGCGGCTGGATTTCCGCGACCGCGGGCGGCGTCGGCGAGGATGCGGCCAAGCTTTTGGGAGCGGGCGAAACGGCAGCCTGAATCAGGGGGTTATGCGACTTTCAGCCGGCCGGCCAAAAAAAATCGCACCCCCTGAGAATTCCGCGTTGACAGGCCAAGTCGCCCTATCCTATATAGCGGCTCCCGGCGGCAACGACGGGACACGATGGTAGCCACGGCGGCGGAAACGCCAACAACGGCGAACACGATGGCAGCGTAGCTCAGTGGTAGAGCAGGGGAATCATAATCCCTTGGTCGGGGGTTCAAATCCCTCCGCTGCTACCATCATAGAAAACCCCCTGGTTTCCGAAAGGAAGTCAGGGGGTTTTTCTTTATGCGCCCTCAGCTTGACACCGCGTGGACTGCGGATCGGTGAATGCAGGGGGCTGGCGGTGCGCCTTATCCCGTCATCGACTTCGGCAGTGCGATTTGCGGTTCTACCTCCACACGATTGCGGCCGGCGTTCTTGGCACGGTAGAGGGCGGCATCGGCGCGGGCCAGCAGGGGTTCAATGCCGGTGTCGCTGCCGGTCAACCAACTCAGGCCCAGGCTGACGGTCAGGAACAGCTCGCCACCGTCTTCCCGCGTCACCGGTCGGGTCGCAATCGCCTGTCGCAGGCGCTGGGCGGCGGCGAAGGCGTTCACCGGCGGGGTTTCCGGCATCACGATGGCGAATTCCTCACCGCCAAGACGGCCGATCAGGTCACAGGACCGCAAGCTGTCCTTGCAGGCGCGCACCGTGCTGCGGATGGCCTCGTCGCCGGTGGCATGGCCATAGCTGTCGTTGACCCGCTTGAAATGGTCGATGTCCAGCATCACCACCGACAGCGGGCGTTCGTATCGTCGCGAGCGGGTAAACTCTTCAGCCCCCCTCTCCAGGAAACGGCGGCGATTCATGGCGCCAGTCAGGGCATCCGTGGTCGCCAGCCGCTCCAGGTCGCGCTGCATCGCCACGACTCGCGAGGCCGCCAGCAGGCGGGCCGCCGTCCATTTCCAGTCCAGCGGCTTGCGCAGAAATTCGTCGGCGCCGGCCTCCACCAGTTCGTGGAACTGGTCGGTCATGCTGCCGGGAATCATCAGGATCAGGTAAAGATGGCGAAGCCCCTGGGCCGTGCGCAGGTGCCAGCACAGCTCCAGCCCGGTCATGTCGGCCAGACGGATATCAGCCATCACCACGTCGAACCGCTCGGTCGCCGCCGCTTCGATGGCGGCGGCCCCGTTGTTGACCACACTGGTGGCGTAACCGAGCTTGTTCAGCTCGTACACCATCATGGTCAGGTGGCGCGGTGAATCGTCGACGATCAGAATCCGCAAATCGAAAGCTCCCGGCGATCCCTGCCCGTTTATGGAGCATGAGACCTTACTTGTGCAAATGTCCTTAACGTCATGCCATGGCAGGATAACCAAAAGCAGAGGTCATACGCCGGTATGCCGTAATGATGGTCGGCGCCCGGCCGGTGGGATGGTCTGATGCTTTTGCACATGTTGCCTATCAGGCCGGCCGGTTGATATTGTCCCCATCAAATATGTTCGTGGAACAAGCGGACGATGAGTGCGGGAGGCACGACCATGGACAGCGCGCGCGCGGCCCACATCGATGAACTCGTCCGTGTCTCCACCGGCCTTGTCTTCGCCGGCATGCACTCCGCCCGCGATCCGATCATCGAGAGTTCGTGGCGCCGCTGCGTCGCCGACCACAAGCTGGATCCCACCGTCGGGCGGGAGCCTCACATCCTGCCGCAGGAACGGCTGCGCGAGCATCGCGACGCGATGGACGAGTTCCTGCGCATGGCCCGCTTCGGGCTGGAGGCGCTGTACCGGCAGGTCGCCGGCATGGGCTATGTGCTGCTGCTGACCGACAGCAACGGCGTCACGGTGGACTTCATCGGCGACCCGACTTTCGACAACCATCTGCGCCGGGCCGGCCTGTATCTGGGATCCGACTGGAACGAGGGGCATGCCGGGACCTGCGCGGTCGGCACCTGCATCGCCACCGCCCAGCCGCTGACCGTTCATCAGACCGACCATTTCGACGCGACCCATATCCCGCTGACCTGTACCGCCGCCCCCGTCTTCGACAGCGGCGGCGAGCTGGCCGCCGTGCTGGACATCTCCGCCCTGCATTCGCCGGAACCGAAGATCAGCCAGTATCTGGCGCTGCAGATGGTGCGCGCCTATGTCCACAAGATCGAAACCGCCAACCTTTACAACAACTTCCGCCGCGACTGGGTGCTGAAGCTGTCCGCCTCGCAGGAGTTCGCGGAGGTCGACCCCGACTTCGTGCTGGCGCTGGACGCAGGCGGGCGGGTGGTCGGCTTCAACCACAAGGCCCACGACCTGCTGGCGGAAGACGGGACTTCGCCGCTCGGCCGGTCCTTCGCCGAACTGTTCGATTGCGAAGTGGACGATCTGGTCCATTTCGTCCGTTCGCTGCCGACCGAACAGCGCACGCTGCGCCTGCGACGTACCGGCCTGCCGCTGTTCGCCCAGGCGATGCCACCCCCCGCCGTGTCGCTGCCGCGCAGCCATGCGCCTGACCATGGCGGCGATACGCTGCCGGAACCGTTGCGCGTGATATCCGGCGGCGATCCGGCGCTGAAGGCCGTGCTGGCGCGGGCGGCCAAGCTGGTCAACACCCGCATGAGCCTGCTGATCCATGGCGAGACCGGCACCGGCAAGGAACATCTCGCCAAGGCCCTGCACAAGGCCAGCATCCGCCGCAACAAGCCCTTCGTCGCCGTCAACTGCGCCGCCCTGCCGGAGAACCTGATCGAGAGCGAGCTGTTCGGCTATGAGCCCGGCTCCTTCACCGGGGCGACGGCGCGCGGCAAGAAGGGACTGATCCTGGAGGCCGACGGCGGCACCCTGTTCCTGGACGAGATCGGCGACATGCCTCTGTCGTCGCAGACCCGGCTGCTGCGTGTGCTGGCCGAGCGCGAGGTGACGCCGATCGGCCGGACCAAGGCGGTGTCGGTGGATGTCCGCGTCATCGGCGCCACCCACCGCGATCTGGTGGAGCTGGTCAAGGCCGGCAGGTTCCGCGATGACTTGTACTTTCGTCTCAACGGCGCGGTGTTCACCGTGCCGCCCCTGCGCCAGCGCGGCGACCTGGATTGGCTGATCGAGCGGCTGCTGGCCGAGCGGGCAGAAAGAGACGGCGTAGGCTACCGCCTCACCCCGGCGGCGCTGGCGGCCCTGCGCGGCCACGGTTGGCCGGGCAATGTGCGGGAACTGGTGAATGCGCTGGACTATGCCTGCGCGGTCAGCGACGGCGGGGTGATCGACCTCGGCGATATTCCGGAGCCGGTGCAGCACAGCGGTCTGTTCCGGGCCTGGCCGGAGGAGGTCCCGCAGACGGTGGCGACGGAGGAGGATCCGGCCGCCCGGCTGCGCGAGACATTGCGGCGGCACCATTGGAATATTTCAGCGACGGCGCGGGCGATGGGGGTCGACCGTTCGACCGTCCATCGGCAGATGCACCGCTTCGGCATCGTGGCGCCGCACCGGGCGGAGTGAAGGGCGGCCGGCGAAAGTCTGTCTCGGCCGCCCCCAACTTTCCCCCTTACCCAGCGGCCCCGAAGCCGCCGCCGCCCGGCGTCTCGACCACCAGGGCATCACCCGGACGCATGACCGCGCTGTCCTGCGAGGCCAGCTCCTGCACGCTGCCGTCGGTGCGCTGGACCCAGGTCCGGCCGACGGCGCCGTCGGCACCGCCCTTCAGGCCGAAAGGAGCGACCTTGCGGTGATTGGCAAGGATGGCGGCGGTCATCGGCTCCAGGAAGCGCAGGCGGCGGATCACACCGTCGCCGCCGCGCCAGCGCCCTGCTCCGCCGGACCCACGGCGGATGCGGAAGCTCTCCACCAGAACCGGGAAGCGCCATTCCAGCACCTCCGGATCGGTCAGGCGCGAGTTGGTCATGTGGGTCTGCACCGCATCGGTGCCGTCGAAGCCGTTGCCGGCGCCCGATCCGCCGCAAACCGTCTCGTAATACTGGTGCCACTCGTTGCCGAAGGTGGTGTTGTTCATCGTGCCCTGGGCCGACGCCATCACACCCAACGCGCCGAACAGAGCGTCGACGATGCACTGGCTGGTCTCCACATTGCCCGCGACCACCGCGGCGGGCGGGTTGGGAGACAGCATGGAGCCCGGTGGAATGACGATCTCGATGGGGCGCAGGCAACCTTCGTTCATCGGGATCTCGTCGTCCACCAAGCAGCGGAAGACATAGAGCACCGCTGCCCGGCAGACCGCCGACGGGGCGTTGAAATTGTTGGTCAGCTGGGTGCTGGTGCCGGAGAAATCGACGATGGCCGAGCGCGCGGCACGGTCGATCGACACCCGCAGCTTGATCACCGCGCCGTTGTCCAGCGTCACTGCGAAGTCGCCGTCGCTCAGCACGCCGATGGCGCGGCGGACCTGCTCCTCGGCATTGTCCTGGACATGGCGCATATAGGCGATGACGGTGGACAGGCCGTGCAGGCGGACGACACGGTGCAGTTCGCGGGTGCCCTGCTCGTTCGCGGCGACCTGCGCCTTGAGGTCGCCGATGTTCTGCGCCGGATTGCGCGCCGGATGCGGGCCGGAGCGCAGCAGTTCCACCATCTCCTGCTCACGGAACTGGCCGTTCTCCACCAGCGGCACGCAGTCGAGCAGCACGCCCTCGTCGGCGATGGTCCTGCTGTCCGGCGGCATCGAGCCGGGGGTGATGCCGCCGACATCGGCATGGTGACCGCGCGAGGCGACGAAGAACAGCAACTCCTTGCCCGCCTCGTCGAACACCGGCGAGACGACGGTGATGTCCGGCAGATGGGTACCGCCATGATAGGGATCGTTCAGCGCGAAGCTTTCACCGGCGGTGAAGGTGCCGCCGCGGCGCTGGATGACGGCACGCACGCTCTCACCCATCGATCCCAGATGGACCGGCATGTGCGGAGCATTGGCGATCAGACCGCCGTCGCGGTCGAACAGGGCGCAGGAGAAGTCCAGACGCTCCTTGATGTTCACCGACCGGGCGGTCTTCTCCAGGGTCACGCCCATCCGTTCGGCGATGGACATGAACAGGTTGTTGAAGACCTCCAGCGTTACCGGATCGACCTTCGCCCCGCCCTTGACCCCGGCGGCCTGACGCTGCGTTACCGGCTCGAGCCGGGTCAGCACCAGATGGTTCTTGCGGGTGACCTCGGCCATCCAGCCGGGTTCGACCACGGTGGTGGAGACCGCTTCGGCCAGGATCGCCGGGCCGACGACGCGGTTGCCGGGCTGAAGCTGGCGGCGGTCGTAGAGCGGCGCCTCGCGGCGCTGACCGCTCCCCTGGTCCCCGCAGTGGATGGCCACGGTGGCGAGCCGGCGCGGCAGCACGGCGGTGGTGGCGGAAAGCTCCGGATCCTCCAGAACGTCGGTCAGGCCGACCGCCTCCAGCGTCACCGACTCAACCTCCAGCGCGGTGCCGGGGGTCAGGAAGCCGTAACGGCGGCGGTGCGCCTCCTCGAACGCCTTCGTCATCACCACCTTCGACCCGAAGGCGACGCTCAGCGTGGTGTCGGAACCGGCGGCCTTCAGATGAACGCGGCGGTTGATCGCCTGCCGCCCGGCATCCACGCCCTGGCGGCTCAACTCCGCCCGCCCTTCGGTCTCCAGGTCGGTGAACAGCATGGTCAGCCGGTCGACCACCGCGTCGCTCAGCGGGCCTTCGACCGCGCGTTCGCGGATGGCGACGGTGTCGGCCAGACCGATGCCGTAGGCGGACAGCACGCCGGCCTGCGGATGCAGGAACACCCGCGTCATGCCCAGCGCGTCGGCGACGGCGCAGACATGCTGGCCCGCCGCCCCGCCAAAGCCGTTCAGCGTGTAGCCGGTGACGTCATAGCCGCGCTCGACGGAAATCTTCTTGATGGCGTTCGCCATGTTGTCGACGGCGATGCGCAGGAAGCCTTCGGCCACCTCCTGCGGGGTCATCGTCGTGCCGAGCTTGGCATTGACGGTGGCGGCCAGTTCGGTGAAGCGGGCCTTCACCACCTCGGCGTCCAGCGGCTGGTCGCCATTCGGGCCGAAGACATTGGGGAAGAAGCGCGGCTGGATCTTGCCGACCATCACGTTGCAGTCGGTGACGGTCAGCGGCCCGCCGCGGCGGTAGCAGGCAGGACCCGGATTGGCGCCGGCACTGTCCGGCCCGACGCGGAAGCGGGTGCCGTCGAAAATGCAAAGCGAACCGCCGCCGGCCGCCACCGTGTGGATGTGCATCATCGGCGCGCGCACCCGCACGCCGGCGACCACCGCGTCGAAGGCGCGCTCATACTCGCCGGCATAATGCGACACGTCGGTGGAGGTGCCGCCCATGTCGAAGCCGATGACCCGGTCGAAGCCGGCCATGCCGGCGGTGCGCACCGCACCGACCACGCCGCCGGCCGGGCCCGACAGGATGGCGTCCTTGCCCTGGAAGCGGCGGGCGTCCGTCAGGCCGCCGTTGGACTGCATGAACATCAGCGGCACCGGCGTGCCGTCGACGCTGAGGTCGTTGGCGACCCGGTCGACATAGCGGCGCAGCACGGGCGAGAGATAGGCGTCGGCCACCGTGGTGTCGCCACGGCCGACCAGCTTCATCAGCGGGCTGACCAGATGGCTGACCGAGACCTGGGTGAAGCCGACGGCACGGGCCAGCGAGGCGATCTGCCGTTCATGTTCCGGATAGCGGTAGCCATGCATCAGCGAGATGGCGGCGGCACGGAAGCCCTGGCGGTGGGCTTCCTCCAGGTCACGGCGGACGGCATGCAGGTCAACCGGCTTCAGCACCCGGCCGTCGGCCATCACCCGTTCCGGCACTTCGACGACGTGGGAATAGAGCTGGTCGGGCAGATGGATATGGCGGGCGAAGATCTTCGGCCGGGCCTGATGGCCGATGCGAAGCTGATCGCCCAGCCCTTCGGTTATCAGCAGGACGGTCGGCTCGCCCTTGCGTTCCAGCAGGGCATTGGTGGCGACGGTGGTGCCCATCTTGACCACCTCCACCGTGTCCTGCGGAATCGGCTGGCCGGGCTTGAGGCCCAGAAGCTCGCGGATGCCCTGGACGGCGGCGTCGGCATAGCGCTCCGGATTTTCCGACAGCAGCTTGTGGGTCACGACCGACCCGTCCGGCCGGCGGCCGACGATGTCGGTGAAGGTGCCACCGCGATCCACCCAGAACTGCCACCGGGCCGGCTTGGTCTCCGCCGTTCCGGCCACCGCCCCTCCAGCCACAGCCGCGCTCTTCGTCTCACCCATTGTCGCACCCGCCGAATTCCATGCGCGGCAACCGCGCCGCGCGTGGGCCGGAGTTTCGCGATCCGGCAGCGAATTTCAACCGCCTGAACGCTCTGCACCCATCAGGATGGATCGGCGCGGCGGAAAGAACACAGGATCACGGACGACCGGCCCGGCGGTGAGGCCCGTCGGATATCGCCGTCAGGCGGCCAGCCGTTCCGGCGGGCGGTAGGACAGGCGGCTCAGGATGGCGTTCCCCGACAGGATGCTGTTGAAGGCACCACTGCCGTCCTCAAGCGCTTCCAGGGCGATGGAGAACTGGTTGGGCGCCGGCAGTTCGAACATCGAGGTGATCTCGCCGCCGTCGAGCGCCAGCCGTCCGCCGAACCGGCGGGCCAGGGCGCGCATGCGGGAGTTTTCCGCAAGGCACACCATATGCACATGGCGGATGCCGCGGTTGCGGGCCACGGTCAGGATTCGGCGGACCAGCGTGCTGCCGACGCCCTTGCCCTGAAGTCCCGATTCAATGCTGATGCCGAATTCCGCCTGTTCGGGCCAGAGGAGGCGGTCGCCGCACAGCTCGATGGCACCGCGCAGCACGCCGTCCTCGAACGCGCCGAGGATCACCGTCCGGCCCCAGTCGATGGCTGCGCAATGCCGCTCAACCGCCTCGTCCGACAGGGTGCCGGCGAAGCGGGCATAACGGTCCGCGCGGTCGAGGCGGAGAAGATGCGCCCGGTACTGGGGCAGTTCGGTCAGCATGATCTTGCGGATGACAGGCATGGCTCTGCTCACGGTTCTCGAAATCCGAAAACGCATTCGCGCAGAACGTTTTTCCCCAGGCTTCGGCACTGCCATCGGCAGGCGCCGTCTTGTCGCGAGCGGCGCTCTCCGGCGCCCTTTGTTGCATTGCAACATGGCGTGGCCGGCAGGATTCGCAAGCGCTTATTAGAAATTCGCAATACCAACAATGCTGGCCTGTTGCTGGAAAGCCACAGTTGGCCTGCCCATTCCCGGTCGCTATGCTGCAGTCACGGGTGGGGTGGCCTGTGCACAAAGGGCATGACATGAGCATCTGGGGCAAGATCCTGGGCGGCGCGGCCGGCCTGTTCACCGGCGGTCCGCTCGGCGCCCTGCTGGGCGGTCTGGCGGGCCACGCGGTCGATCTGTGGTCACCGTGCGGCGCGGACGAGCAGCCGCGCCGCGGCATGAGCGATGCCGAGGCCGAGGCGGCCAAGCAGACCGTCGCCTTCACCATCGGCGTGATTGCGCTGGCCGCCAAGATGGCCCGGGCCGACGGCGTGGTGAAGCGGGTGGAGGTCGACACCTTCAAGCGGCTGTTCCGCGTCCCGCCGGAGGAACTGGACAATGTCGGCCGCGTCTTCGACCTCGCCCGTCGCGACACCCGCGGGTTCGAGGAATATGCCCGCCAGATTGCCAAGCTGTTCGAGGACAAGCATGCGGTGCTGGAGGAACTGCTCGACAGCCTGCTGATGATCGCTGAGGCCGATGACGAACTGCATGAGACAGAGGTGGAGTATCTGCACGCCGTCGCCATGATCTTCGGCTTCGACGAGGCCGATTTCCGCCGCATCGTCGCCGGCCACCATTTGGCCGGCACCCCGACGGAAACCGACCCCTACGCCGTGCTTGGCGTACCGCGTCTGGCTGGCGACGACGCGGTCAAGGCCGCACACCGGGCGCTGGTTCGGGAACACCACCCGGATCGGCTGATCGCCCAGGGCATGCCACAGGAATTCATCGATCTGGCGACGCAGAAACTCGCTCTGGTCAATGCCGCTTACGACCGCATCCGCCGTGAACGGGAAGGAGCGGCGGCCCTGTCCTAGTCGGTTGCGGTTCGCCGCCCCCGTGTTCATTTTAAATTGCTTTCCCGTGGCCTTTATCTCGTTTTCTGACGTATCGTCTCCGATGGTGCGGGCGACCGGCTGCCCGTGGGTTCTGGGGACGAAACGACGATGCGACGCACGATCATCCGAACGGTCTTCGCCGCTGTATTGGGAACGACGATTGCCATGGGGGGCGGCTCCCAAGCGCAGGTGGCGGCCCCGGTGACGGCCGGCGACGCGACGGTGGTGCTGGGCCAGCCGCTGACGCTGAACATGGGAGCGCCCGCCGGCACCGACTGCGCCACGCAGGCGGCGGCACTGAACGCCCAAGCCCTGGTCCTGGTCGCCAACGGCCAGACCATCCCGGGCGCCCGCGCCAGCTTCGCCTGCTCCACAAAGGGCGAATTGATGGGCACAGCCTCCACCTCCATCGCCGGCAACGGCGACGACGCGGCAAAGCGGCGGGCGTCCTGGCAGACCGCCTTCAGCGGCTTCTTCAGCCTCGCCGGCGCCAAGACCCTGCCTGTCGCCTTCGGCCCGGCAACCGGCGGTATGACGACCGCGCCGCAGATGGTGTCCATCCAGGGCGCCAGCGACCGCGACCTGGGTCTGGCGGCGGTGTGGTTCGCCCTGGTGGCGGCGGTGTTCCTGTTCGCCTTCTTCCGCCATTTCGGGCGCACCGATGCCATCACCCCGATTGCCGGCGTGCCGATGCCGGCCGACTATCGCGCGCCCTACAGCCTCGCCCGCTTCCAGCTTCTGTGGTGGAGCGGGATCGTCACCGCCTCCTACGCCGCCATCCTGACGATCACCGGGTCGATGGACACCATCACCACCGGCACCATGGCACTGATGGGGATCGTCGGCGGCACCTCGGTCCTCGCCGCATTCCAGGACCGCCGGCCGAGCGACGACCAGACCCGGCGCCAGCAGCATGCCGCCCTCTATATCGCTGCCGCCGCGGCCAACCCGCCCGACCGGACGGCGATGGCCGCGAGCCTGGAGCAGGTCTATCCGCCCACCCAGGGGTTGCTGCCCGATCTGCTGAGCGACGCCGCCGGCTACAACATCCACCGCCTGCAATTGCTGGCCTGGACCGGCGTGCTCGGCATCACCTTCCTCTACGAGGTCACCCGCACGTTGGGCATGCCGGAGCTGTCGGCCAACCTGCTGGCCCTGACCGGCATCAGCAACGGCACCTATTTCGGCTTCAAGATGCAGGAGCAGCAGGTGCCGGCTCCGACCGGCATCGCCCAACAACCGGCCTGATCCCGGCCTGAAGCCGGGGGCGGTTCCACCGGGCGCAACCCGCCCAACCGTTTTTCCGGGTCGCGGTGGAGGGGGACGGCGCGCTATAACCCATCCCCTTCCCTCGATTTTCCGGCGCACGAACGGTCCATGGCTCCTCCCGCACCCATCACGGCGCTCCAGGGCGTCTCCGTCACCTTCGGCGGCCGTCCGCTGTTCGACGGCATCGACCTGTCCATCGGCCGCGGCGACCGTGCCTGCCTGGTCGGACGCAACGGGTCGGGCAAGTCGACGCTGATGAAGGTGCTGGCCGGGATGATCCTTCCCGACGGCGGCACCGTGTTCGTCCAGCCAGGCGCCCGCATCGCCTATCTGCCGCAGGAGCCTGACTTCACCGGCTGCGCCACCGTCCACGACTATGTCGTGCAGGGCCTGCCCGCCGACGAGCAGGACGAGGCGCACCGCGTCGACGCCGTGCTCGACCGGCTCCAGGTGGACGGCAACCTCGATCCGCGCACCCTGTCCGGCGGCGAATCGCGCCGCACCGCGCTGGCCCGCACGCTGGTCGGCAACCCCGACGTCATGCTGCTGGACGAGCCGACCAACCACCTCGACCTCCCCACCATCGAGTGGCTGGAAGAGGAGCTGCTGTCCTTCCGCGGCGGCCTGCTGCTGATCAGCCACGACCGTGCCTTCCTGAACCGGCTGGCCAAGCGGACGCTGTGGCTCGACCGCGGCACGGTGCGCGCGACCGACCGCGGCTTCGCCGAATTCGAGACTTGGCAGGCCGAGGTGTTCGAGTCGGAGGAGGCGGCCGCCCACAAGCTGGACCGCAAGATCGAGAGCGAGATGAAGTGGCTGCGCGAGGGCATTTCCGCCCGGCGCACCCGCAACATGGGGCGTGTCCGCAACCTGCTGGACCTGCGGGCCGGGCGGGCGGAGCAGATCAAGGGCGGCCAGCAGGCCAAGCTCGCCATCGCCGAGGCGGAGCGCGGCGGCCGGTTGGTGATCGAGGCGACCGCCATCTCCAAGGGCTTCAACACGCCCGACGGCCGCAAGACCATCGTGAACAACTTCTCCACCCGCATCCTGCGCGGCGACCGGGTCGGCCTGATCGGGCCGAACGGCGCCGGCAAGTCCACCCTGCTGAAGATGCTGACCGGCCAGCTCGATCCCGACGAGGGCACGGTGAAGCTTGGCACCAACCTCGACACCGCCTATTTCGACCAGCGGCGCGAGGGGTTGAACCCGGAGGACACCATCCGCAAGGTGCTGTGCCCCTTCGGCGGCGACGCGGTGGTGGTCAACGGCGTGTCGCGGCATGTCGCCGGCTACATGAAGGATTTCCTGTTCGACACCCGGCAGCTGGACAGCCCGGTCAAGGCGCTGTCGGGCGGCGAGCGCAACCGGTTGCTGCTGGCCCGGCTGTTCGCCAAGCCCAGCAACATGATGATCCTCGACGAGCCGACCAACGACCTCGACATGGACACGCTGGACCTGCTGGAGGATGTGCTGGGCGACTATCAGGGCACGCTTCTGCTGGTCAGCCACGACCGCGACTTCCTCGACCGGCTGGTGACCGCCACCATCGCGCTGGAGGGCGACGGCACCGCCACGGAGTATGCCGGCGGTTATTCCGACTATCTGGTGCAACGCCCGGCCAAGGCGGCTCCCGCCGCAGCATCCGCCAAGCCGAAGCCCGCCGTCCAGGCACCGGCTGCCGCAGCCAAGCCGCGCGGCAAGCTGAGCTACAAGGACCAGCGCGAGCTGGACGAACTGCCGACCCGCATGGACACGCTGGGGGGCGAGATCGCCAAGCTGGAAAAGGCGCTGGCCGACCCCGACCTATTCACCCGCGATCCCGCCAAGTTCCAGAAGACCAGCGAGCAGCTGCACGCCAAGCAGGCCGCGCTGGCCGCGGCGGAGGAGCGCTGGCTGGAGCTTGAAGCGATGCGCGAGGAGTTGGAAGGCGGGCGGGCATGAGTTTTGCCCACACGCTCCAGGCGCTGGTGGTGATGGCGCTGTGGGGGTTGAACTTCGTGGTGGCGAAATGGGCGCTGGCCGAATTTCCGCCGCTGTTCGTGATGTTTCTGCGCTTCGCCCTGGTGGCAGTGCTGATCATCCCCTTCTTCCGGGTGCCGCGCGACAAGCTGTGGAAGATCGCGCTCCTGTCGGTCACGCTGGGCAGCATCCACTTTCCGATGATGTTCAGCGGGCTCAACGGGATCGACGCCGCCACCGCCTCGCTGGCGGCACAGGTGCAGGTGCCCTTCTCCTCCCTGCTGGCGGCGCTCGTGTTCAAGGACAAGCTGGGCTGGCGCCGCGGCATCGGCATGGCCGCCGCCTTCGCCGGCGTGGCGGTGATCGCCGGCGAACCGCGGCTGGGCGAGTCGCTCTATTCGCTGCTGCTGATCCTGGCCGCGAGCTTCGCCTTTGCGGTGGCGAGCGTGCAGATGAAGCTGATCGGGGCGGTGAACGGCTTCGCCGTCAATGGCTGGATGGCGCTGTTCGCCATGCCGCAGCTGCTGGTCCTGTCGCTGCTGCTGGAGCATGGGCAGATGGCGGCGCTGGCGAACTCCACCTGGGTTGGCTGGGCATCCATCGGCTACATGGCCGTCGCCGTCACCATCGTCGCCTACGGGCTGTGGTACCCGTTGCTGGGACGCTATTCCGTCAACCAGACCATGCCCTATCTTCTGACCGTGCCGGTCTTCGGCGTGGCCAGCGGCGTGCTGCTGATGGGCGACCCGGTGACGATCAACCTCGCCATCGGCGGACTGTTGACCATCGGCGGCGTCGCGGTGATCGTAAAGCGCCGTCCGCGCACCGTCAGCGAGACCGTCACCAACCCGACCTGATGCCGACATGAGCCGTTTCCGCCGGATCGACCTTCCTTCCCCCAACCACGGCCCGCGGGCGGAGGGCACGCGGGTAGAGCTGCTGATCCTGCATTACACCGGCATGCCGACCGCCGCCCATGCTCTGGAGCGGCTGTGCGACCCGGCGGCACAGGTCAGCGCCCATTACACGGTGGACGAGGATGGCACCGTCTATGCCCACGTGCCGGAGAATCGGCGCGCCTGGCATGCCGGCCGGTCGAACTGGCGCGGGGCGGAGGATGTCAACAGCCGCTCCATCGGCGTGGAGATCGTCAACCCCGGCCACGAATTCGGCTACCGGCCCTTTCCACCGGAGCAAATGGCGGCGGTGACAGAGCTTTGCCTGGGCATCGTCGCGCGACACGGCATCGCCGCGGCCGACGTGCTGGCTCACAGCGACGTGGCGCCCGCCCGCAAGGAGGATCCGGGCGAGCTGTTCGATTGGCCGGGTCTCGCCGCCCGGGGAATCGGACTCTGGCCCACGCCATCCCGGGCCGATGATGGAGCCTTCACCGACGCCGAGGTCGCCGCACTGCTGGGACGCTATGGGTACGACCCGGCCGAACCGCGGGCGCTCCTTTCCTTCCAGCGCCACTTCCATCCCGGCTGCCTGACCGGCATCCCCGACCCCGAGACGATCCGGCGTCTGCGCGCGCTGCTGCGGCTGACGGGGCGGTAACGGACAGACCCTGCGATTTGGGATTTGCCCCCACGCCCGCTTCCCTATAGAACGACCGCGCCAGATGGCCGGATGGCCGCCTTCGGTTTCGACCGGGGGAGGAAAGTCCGGGCTCCACGGAAACACGGTGCCGGCTAACGGCCGGCGGGGGCGACCCTAGGGAAAGTGCCACAGAAAGCAAACCGCCGGCGTTTCGACGCAGGTAAGGGTGAAAGGGTGCGGTAAGAGCGCACCGCGGACCCGGCAACGGGGACGGCACGGTAAACCCCACCGGGAGCAAGACCGAATAGGAGCGGCCCGACCACTGTCCCCGCAACGGGACGGGCGTGGGTCAAGCGCGTTTCCGCGCCGCCGCTCGGGTTGGTCGCGCGAGGCGTCCGGGCAACCGGCGTCCCAGACGAATGGCCATCGCCTGCCCCTCGGGGCGGGATACAGAACCCGGCTTACAGGCCATCTGGCGCTTTCCCACCTCCATTTGCCCGGCCCGTCCCAAATCGGCCTCCCCATCGGGACGGCCGATCCCATGGCGCCCCATGGCCGCACCCATTTGCCCCCGCCCTGCCCCTTTCGACGGGCGGATATGGGATGGCATGGGCGGCAGGCAGCCGGATTCCGATGTCATCCACAGGGTGGGTGCGACCGCTTGTCCCCCGGCACCCCGCAGTCCGCCAGGCTTTCCCGCGGCCATCCCCAGGATGTGCACGGTCCCATCCACATTTTCCCCAGACTAATCCACAGCCGGTGGATAACTGTGGGGCGATTTCCCATGCCGTCCCATGCCGGACCGGGATTTCCCACCCAAGGTTCTATGCCGTACGAGGGGGTCGATTCGACAGTCTGACAAACCATGTGTGCCCAGCATTTTCTTAAAATTTTGGAACGTTCGAAGAACCTGTGTGGATAACCTTATGCACATCGCGAGAGTCCAGCGGAATACTGCGAAGATTCTGAGATTTCGTACACCAACTTGCCCGGATGCCACAGCATGACCCAAAAGTCTTGACACCCCCGTCTGAATACTCGGGGGAGCGTTGACGCCCATGCCGTCCCATGCTATCCCAAGAACGCCCATTTAAGGGGGGCTCTTACCCATTCTGGTTAACACCGGGGGCGGGAGCTGAATGGGCCAAGCGGGGCTAGCGCGGAGCACCCGACCGCGCACGGGGGATAGCAGGGGGGATCGCCGGGCCTATGGCCGTTTTCCTGTCCACATACGTCAACAAAGTTGACAGGAAAGGGCGTGTGTCCATCCCGGCACAGTTCAGGCAGTCGCTTGCCAAGACGTCGGCTCCCAGCACCGTCTATCTCTGGCCCTCGCTGAACCACCAGGCGCTGGAAGGCGCCGACCAGGATTATCTCGACGTCCTCTCCGAAAGCCTCGAATCCCCCGACCTCGATGCCGACGAGCGCGACATGATCGAGACCTTCATCTTCGGAAAGCTGATCCCCGTCTCCTCCGACGCCGAAGGCCGCATCGTCCTGCCCAAGGAGCTGGCGGAATTCGCTGGCATCACCGAAGAGGCCGCCTTCATCGGCCGCCGCAAAACCTTCCAAATCTGGGAACCCGACGCCTTGAAAGCCCACGAGGCGGCACTGCGCGAACAGGTCGTGCGCAAGGACATCTCCCTCAGCCAGATCGTCGCCAAGGCGTCCCGCGGCGCCGCCAGCCGGAGCGGGGAGGGCGCCTGATGACCGACACCCGCATTCACATTCCCGTCCTGCTGGACGAGGTGATCGCCGCGCTTTCCCCGCGTGACGGCGGCCTCTATGTGGACGGCACCTTCGGCGCCGGCGGCTACAGCCGCGCCCTGCTGCAATCGGCCTCCTGCCGCGTGATCGGCATCGACCGCGACCCCGCCGCGATCGAGCGCGGCCGTGCGCTGGCCCAGGAGTTTCCAGGACGGCTGGAGGTGATCGAGGGCCGATTTGGCGATATGGACCGGCTGCTCGCCGACCATGGCGTCGGAACGGTCGACGGTGTGGCGCTCGACGTCGGAGTCTCTTCCCCCCAGATCGACGAGCCGGAGCGCGGCTTCTCCTTCCGCTTCGACGGCCCGCTCGACATGCGGATGGGACGGGATGGGCCGACAGCCGCCGACGTGGTCAACACCGCCGACGAATCGGATCTGGCCGACATCATCTATCAGCTGGGCGAGGAACGGATGGCGCGCCGCGTCGCCCGCGCCATCGTCGCCGCCCGCCGCGAGGCCCCGATCGAGCGCACGGCCCGGCTGGCCGACATCATCCGCTCGGTGGTGCCGAAGGGGAAGGGCGACGGGATCGACCCGGCCACCCGCACCTTCCAGGCGCTTCGCATCCATGTGAACGATGAGCTGGGCGAACTGCGGCGCGGCCTGTCCGCTGCCGAGTCGTTGCTGGCGCCCGGCGGGCGTCTCGCCGTCGTCTCCTTCCATTCGCTGGAGGACCGCGAGGTCAAGGCGTTCCTGCGCGAACGCTCCTCGCCGCCGCCCTCCCCGTCCCGCCATACGCCCGTGACCGCGGTCGCGGCGCATCACCCATCCTTCCGCCTGCTCTCCCGGAAACCCGTGGACCCGAGCGAGGCCGAAGCCCGTAACAATCCCCGCGCCCGGTCCGCCCGGCTGCGCGCGGCTGAACGTACCGAGGCGCCCGCGTTCCCGGCGCCCTGCAAGGAGGCAGCATGAAAGGCAAGACCTGGCTGTTCTGGGGTGGCCTGATCGCGGCCGCCGGTGGCGTGCTGTTCCAGACCAGCTACGACGTCCAGGATCTTGAGGAGAAGCTCGCCGGGCTTAACCGCAAGATCATCCAGGAGCAGGAGTCCATCCAGGTCCTGAAGGCCGAGTGGAGCTACCTGAACGACCCCACCAAGCTTGAGCATATGGCCCAGGCCTATCTGACACTGCAGCCGACCGAGCCGCGCCAGTACATGGCGATGGATATGATCCCGATGCGCCCGGCCGACGCGGTGCCGCCGCCGGCGCAGGCCCTGCCGCCCGGCAAGGCCATCCCCGGCGCCCCGCTGCCGCCGATGGTCCGCGCGCCCGTCACCGGCAATTCCCAGCTGGCCGCCGCCCGCGTGCCCGCCGCTCCCAACAACACCGGTGCTGCCGGAATCGTTCCGGTCAGCGCGCAGGTCGGGTTGGCGAAGCCGCTGCCGATGGAGAAGGCGCTGGAACGCGCGCCCGTCGTCGTGCCGGCCTCCCTGCCCTCCTCCGGCGCCCTTGCCGAGCCGTCCCGCGCCAGCCGGATCAAGCCGGCTGCCCTGGTGCCCGGTTCTGCCCGCGCGCCGGCTGAAAAGTCGGATGTGCCGGCAGCCGCCGGCAAGCTGGCGCCGAACGCGCCGACAGCGCGGCCGACCGAACTGGCTTCCCGTCCGACCCCGGCGCCGGCACCCGCGACCAAGGTTGCCGCCGCGGTCCCGGCCGCGCAGCAGCCCTATCAGCCCAAGCCGACCGACAGCCTCGGGCTGCTCGTAGCGCGCCTGGGGGCCAATCGATGATCGGTCACGACCACGGCGGCCCGGCCGGCTACGGCCAGCCCGGCGCCAGCACCGGCAGCACCTATGTGCCGCCGCCGGCGCCCTCGCCCTTTCCCCAGCCGTCCCAGCAGCCGTCCGCCAAGCCGCGGACCTCGCTGGCGGTCGCGCTGGAACAGAGCCGTTACCGCCTGATGGTGACGGCTGCCGTGGTCACGACCGTCTTCACCGCCATCAGCGTCAAGCTGGCGATGGCCACGCTGCTCGCGGGCGGCGGCGAGCCGCGACAGCATGTGGCGCTCGAGGTCGGCGACACCACCACCAACCGAGCCGACATCACCGACCGCAACGGCAACCTGCTGGCGACCTCGCTGGTCACACAGTCGCTCTACGCCGATCCCAAGCTGGTCTCGCGCCCGGAAGAGGCTGCGCAGAAGCTGGTCGGCGCCCTGCCCGACCTGGAATACAAGGACGTCCTCAACAAGCTGAGCGGCGACCGCCGTTTCGTCTGGCTGAAGCGCAACCTGACGCCGAAGCAGCAGGCCGCCGTCCACCGCCTGGGCATCCCCGGCGTCGCGTTCGAACGCGAGGAGCGCCGCTTCTATCCGGCCGGTCCGCTGACCTCGCACATCGTCGGCTTCACCGGCATCGACAACAACGGCCTTGCCGGCATGGAGCAGGGCTTCAATAAAAGGTTGACCGAGGAACCCGGAACACCGCTCCAGCTGTCCATCGACCTGCGGTTGCAGCATGTCCTGAAGAAGGAACTGGCCGCCACGGTGCAGGAGTTCAGCGCCATCGGCGCCGCCGGCATTGTCTTCGACGTGCGCAACGGCGAAGTGCTGTCGATGGTCTCGCTGCCCGATTTCGACCCGCAGGACCCGACCGGCCTGAACCCAGACACGCTGTTCAACCGGGCGACGCTCGGCGTGTACGAGATGGGTTCCACGTTTAAGATCTTCAACTCCGCGTTGGCCTTCGACACCGGCAAGATCCGGGTGTCGGACATGTTCGACGCGGCGCATCCGGTCAAGATCGGCCGCTTCACCATCAACGACTACCACAACCTGCACCGTGCCCTGACGGTGGCGGAAGTGTTCCAGCACTCCTCCAACCTCGGCTCCGTGCGCATGGTGCAGCAGGTGGGCGTGGCGGCGCAGAAGGCCTTCATGACCAAGATGGGCTTCACCAAGCCCACCGGGTTGGAGCTGCCGGAAAGCGGATGGCCGTTGGTGCCCAACCCGTGGCGCGAGGTCAACAGCTACACCATCTCCTTCGGCCACGGCATCTCGGTCAGCCCAATGCACACGGTGGCCGCCGCCGCGTCCGTCATCAACGGCGGCCTCTTCCACAAGCCGACGCTGCTGAAGCGCCAGCCCGACGGCGAGATTCCGACCGAGCAGGTGGTGTCGCGCCAGACCTCGGACATGATGCGGCGCATGTTCCGCTTCGTGGTCACCGAAGGCACCGGCAAGTCGGCGGAAGTGAAGGGCTATGTCGTCGGTGGAAAAACCGGCACGGCAGACAAACAAAAGGGCAAGCATTACCAGAAGAACTCGCGCATGTCGTCGTTCCTGGGCGCCTTCCCGATGAACGATCCGCGCTACATCGTCTATGTGCTGGTCGACGAACCGCAGGCGACGGCCAAGACCTACGGCTACGCCACCGGCGGCTGGGTTGCCGCCCCGGCGGTGGGCCGCATCGTCAAGCAAATCGGCCCGCTGCTGAACGTGCCGATGGTGGACGAGAATACGCCGGAGATCCTGAACTCCACGTACCTCAACGCCGCCGGCTCCACCAACTGGCAGCAGTCGCTGCCGCCCGTCACCGCCCCACCCCCCGCGAAGGGAAGCACCGTTGCGTCTTTCCCAACTCAAACCAAGCCGCGCTGACGCCGCCCGCGGTGTTGCCGACCCCGACATTGCCGGGCTGACCGCCGACAGCCGGGCGGTCAAGCCCGGCTTTGTCTTTGCCGCCCTGCCCGGCGTGAAGGCCGATGGCCGCGCCTTCATCGCCGATGCGCTCGCCAGGGGCGCCGTCGCCGTACTGGCACCCGAGGGCACGGAGCTGCCCGCCGGCTCCACCGCCATCCTGCTGACCGACCCGCAACCCCGCCTCGCCTTCGCGCTCATGGCCGCCGCCTTCCATGGCGGGCGCCAGCCGGAAACGGTGGTGGCGGTGACCGGCACCAACGGCAAGACCTCCACCGTCCAGTTCGCCGCCCAGATCTGGACGCGGCTCGGCCTGCCCGCCGGCAGCCTGGGCACGCTGGGCCTGCTCGGCCCCGGCCTGCACGGCTATGGCGGGATGACGACGCCCGACCCGGTGTCGCTCCACCGCGATCTCGCCGCCGCCAAGGATGCCGGCATCGACCATCTGGCGATGGAGGCGTCGAGCCACGGGCTTGAGCAGTTCCGGCTGGACGGCGTGGCGATCAAGGCCGCCGGCTTCACCAACCTGACGCTGGACCATCTGGACTATCACGGCACGATGGAGGCGTACCGCGACGCCAAAGCGATGCTGTTCGACCGGGTCCTGCCGCCGGGTGCCGTGGCAGTGCTGAACGCCGACTCTCCTGAATTCCAACATTTTGCCACCATTTGTGACCACCGCGGTTACCGCGTCCTGTCCTATGGTCTGGCCGGCACCGAGCTTCGGGTGACCGGGGTGGAGCCGCTGGCCCATGGCCAACGCCTCTCCCTGTCCGTGCTCGGCCGCGACGTGACGGTTGACCTGCCGCTGGCGGGTAGGTTCCAGGCCTGGAACGTGCTTTGCGCGCTGGGTCTGGTCATCGGCTCCGGCGGCGACGCCGGGCGGGCACTTGATAGCCTTTCCTCGCTGGAGGGCGTGCCGGGCCGGTTGCAGCATGTCGCGACCCATCCCAACGGGGCGACGGTCTACGTCGATTTCGCCCACACGCCGGACGCGCTGGAAACGGTGCTTCTGGCGCTGAGGTCGCATGCCGCGCGCCATCTGGTGACGGTGTTCGGCTGCGGCGGCGACCGCGACCGCAGCAAGCGGCCGGTGATGGGGGCTCTGGCGGCCAGACTGGCCGACCGCGCCATCGTCACCGACGACAACCCGCGGACCGAGGATCCCGCCTTCGTGCGGGGGCAGGTGCTTGCCGGTGCCACCGGGGACCTTGCCGGCAGACTGGAGGAGATCGGCGACCGGGCCGAGGCGATCCGCACCGCGGTGCGGCAGCTTCAGCCCGGCGACGTGCTGGTCATCGCCGGCAAGGGTCACGAACAGGGACAAACGATCGGCACCGAGGTGCGTCCGTTCGACGATGCGGACGAGGCCCGGAAAGCCGTAGCGGAGGTTGGAGAATGAGCGGGAACAAGACGGAAAAGGCGGTCCTCTGGACCGCGGCGGAGGCGGTCTCCGCCACCGGCGGCCGTCTGGCCGGCCCGCCCGCCTGGGTCGCCACCGGTGTCACAATCGACAGCCGCAAGGTGGCACCGGGCGACCTGTTCGTCGCCATCCGCGGACCGAATTTCGATGGGCACGCCTTTGTCGGCGCCGCACTGGCCGCCGGTGCGGCCGCTGCGATGGTCGACCATCTGCCGGACGGCCTCCCCGAAGATGCGCCGCTGCTGATCGCTCCGGCCGACACGCTGGAGTCGATGGCGGCATTGGGTGCGGTGGCGCGGGCTCGCTGCGGCGCGCGCTTCGTTGGTGTCACCGGCTCGGTCGGCAAGACCGGCACCAAGGAGACGCTGCGCCACGTCCTGTCGGCGCAAGGGACGACCTATGCCACCGAAGGCAGCCTGAACAACCATTGGGGCGTGCCGCTGTCGCTCGCCCGCCTGCCCGCCGACAGCACCTATGGCGTGTTCGAGCTGGGCATGAACCATGCCGGCGAACTCGGCCCGCTGTCGCGGCAGGTCAAGCCGCATGTCGCCATCGTCACCACCGTCGAGGCGGCGCATCTGGAATTCTTCTCCGGCGTCGAGGCCATCGCCGACGCCAAGGCGGAGATCTTCGAAGGGCTGGGCTCGGACGGCATCGCCGTGCTGAACCGCGACAACGGGCAGTATGCCCGGCTGGCCGCCGCCGCACGCCGCCAGGGACTGACCAGCATCTGGAGCTTCGGCGCCCATGAGGAGGCCGATGCCCGCCTGATCGACTGCTCTCTGCACGCCACCTGCAGCGCCGTCACCGCGATCATCCGCGGCGAGCGGCTGCAATATTGCCTGTCGCAGGCCGGCAGGCACTGGGTGATGAACAGCCTGGCGGTGCTGCTGGCGGTGAAGGCGCTGGGCGCCGATGTCGCCGCCGCCGCCCGGTCGCTGTCCAGCCTGCAGCCGGTCAAGGGCCGCGGCACCCGCAAGCGCATCCAACTGCCGCAGGGCGCCTTCACCCTGATCGACGAGAGCTACAATGCCAGCCCCGCCGCGATGACGGCGACGCTGGAGGTGCTGGGCAAGATCGACCCCGGTGCCGGTGGCCGGCGCATCGCCGTGCTGGGCGACATGCGGGAACTGGGCGACCGCGCCGACGCGCTGCACGCCGCATTGGCCGAGCCGTTGCGCGCCGCGCATGTCGACGCCGTCTATGCCTGCGGGCCGCATATGAAGACGCTGTTCGACCGCCTGCCGGCGGCGATGCGCGGCGCCTGGACCGAGACCAGCGTGGAGCTGGCCCCCATCGTGACCGGGACCGTAAAGGGCGGCGACGTCATCATGGTCAAGGGGTCCCTGGGCAGTCGTACAGGTCTGATCGTCGATGCGCTCGCGGCACTCGACAGCGGGCGCGAAAGCGAGGACAAAGCCGCCTCCCGAACCACCAACCAGCCGCAGGCGGCCGCGCAATCCGCGCAAGCCCCGCGAGGCTGACGGACCCAAATGCTCTACAACCTCCTCTTCGGTCTGGCCGACGTCTTCACGCCGTTCAACCTGTTCCGGTACCTGACCTTCCGGACCGGCGGCGCCGTGATCACGTCGCTGGTCATCAGCTTCGTCTTCTTTCCGCGCCTGATCGCCTGGCTGAAGCGCAAGCAGGGCGAAGGCCAGCCCATCCGCGCCGACGGCCCGGAGAGCCATTTCAAGAAGAAGGGCACGCCCACCATGGGCGGTCTGATGATCCTGATCGCCATGACGGTCAGCACCCTGCTGTGGGCCGACCTGACCAACGCCTATATCTGGATCGTGCTGCTGGTGACCATCGGCTACGGCCTGATCGGCTTCGGCGACGATTACCTGAAGCTGACCAAGCGCAACACCAAGGGGCTGTCCGGCCGCTTCCGCCTGGGCTGGGAGATCACCATCGGTCTGGTTGCCTCGGCACTCATCATGTGGGTGTCGGCCCCGCCGCTGTCCGGCGGCGTGGCTGTTCCCTTCGTCAAGGATTTCCTGGTCCAGCTGTCCTGGTTCTTCGTGCCGTTCGGCGCCTTCATCATGGTCGGCGCCTCGAACTCGGTGAACCTGACCGACGGTCTGGACGGGTTGGCCATCGTGCCGACGATGATCGCCGCCGGCTGCTTCGGCCTGATCTCCTACCTGTCCGGCAATGCCATCTTCGCCAACTACCTGCAGATCCACCATGTGCCGGGCTCGGGCGAGCTGGCGGTGTTCTGCGGCGCGCTGGTCGGCGCCGGGCTGGGCTTCCTGTGGTACAACGCCCCGCCGGCCATGGTCTTCATGGGCGACACCGGGTCGCTGTCGCTGGGCGGTGCCTTGGGTGCGGTCAGCGTGGTGACCAAGCATGAGATCGTGCTGGCCATCATCGGCGGCCTGTTCGTGCTGGAGACGGTGTCGGTGATCGTGCAGGTCGCATCCTTCAAGCTGACCGGCAAGCGGGTGTTCCGCATGGCGCCGCTGCACCATCACTTCGAGAAGAAGGGCTGGGCCGAACCGACGGTGGTGATCCGTTTCTGGATCATCGCCTCGATCCTGGCGCTGGTCGGCCTGTCCACGCTGAAGCTGCGCTGAGGGGGCACCGGCGATGATCGACCTGTTCTACATGCAGGAGCTGCCCGTCGCGGTGATGGGACTGGGCAAGTCCGGCCTCGCCACCGCCCGCGCGCTGCGCGACAGCGGGGCGGAGGTGCGGGTGTGGGACGACAACCCCGCCTCCCGCGCCGCGGCGGAGGCCGAGGGCTTCGCCGTGGTCGATCTCGCCAGCGCCGACCTGTCGGATCTGACCACTATCGTCTGGTCGCCCGGCATCCCCCACACCCACCCCAAGCCGCATCCGGTGGCCGAGCGCGCCCGCGCGTTGGGGATCGAGCTGATCTGCGACATCGAGCTGCTGGGCCGGGCGGAGCGCGACTGCGCCTTCATCGGCATCACCGGCACCAACGGCAAGTCGACCACCACCACGCTGGTCGGCCACATCCTGGCCGCCGCCGGTCGCAAGGCCGCGGTTGGCGGCAACCTGGGCACGCCGGTGCTGACCTTCGATCCGATCGGGTCCGGCGGCACCTGCGTGCTTGAGATGTCGAGCTATCAGCTGGAGCTGACCCACTCGATCACCTTCGACATCGCGGTCCTGCTGAACATCACGCCCGACCATCTCGCCCGCCATGGCGGGATGGAAGGCTACATCGCCGCCAAAAAGCTGATCTTCCACCGCCAGACCTGGCCGCGCACCGCGGTGATCGGGGTGGACGACGAGCATTGCCGCAATATCCACGCCGATCTCGTCGCCGCCGGCGACCAGCGCATCTGGCCGATCTCCGCCCAGGGACCGGTGACGGGCGGCGTCTATGCCGCCGAAGGCTGGCTGGTCGACGACACCGAAGGCGAGGCGGCCAAGGTCGCTGAACTGTCCAGCCTGCCCAGCCTGCTGGGCACACACAACTGGCAGAACGCCGCCGCCGCCTTTGCAACCTGCAAGGCCGCCGGCCTGCCGGTGCCGGCCATCGTCGCGGCGATGGCGACCTTCCCCGGTCTCGCCCACCGGCAGCAGCTGGTCGGCACCCTGGACGGCGTGCGCTTCGTCAACGACAGCAAGGCGACGAATGCCGATGCCACCGAAAAGGCGCTGGCGACCTTCGACCCGATCTACTGGATTCTCGGCGGACAGGCCAAGGACACCGGACTGTCGGGTCTGGAGGGCTATATGGGCCGGGTCCGCCACGCTTTTCTGATCGGCGAGGCACAGGAACAATTCGCCGCATGGCTCGATGCACAGGGTGTTGCGTATACACGCTGTGGAACGCTGGATGTTGCGACTGCGAAGGCGGCCGGACTGGCCTTGGCGGAACGGCTGGACGGCTCATGCGTCCTGCTGTCGCCGGCCTGCGCCTCGTGGGACCAGTTCGCCAATTTCGAGAAGCGCGGCGAGGCGTTCGCGGCCTATGTCGCGGGCATCGTCGGCGCGCATGACCATGCGCATGAGAGCATCGGGGACGGCACCAGCGGAGGCTTTGCATGATCACCTTCGACCGTACCGACCAATCGATCTTCGGCCGCTGGTGGTGGACCGTCGACCGCTGGCAGCTGGGCGCCGTCGCCCTGCTGATGTTCCTGGGCACCGTGCTGATCACCGCAGCCAGCCCGCCGGTGGCAGAGCGCATCGGCATCCAGGACACCTTCTATTTCGTCGAACGCCACGTGATGATGCTGATCCCCGCGATCGTCATCATGGTCGGCGTCTCCCTGCTCAGCCCACGCGGCGTGCGGCGGGTGGCGCTGGGCGTCTTCCTGATCTCGGTGGTGCTGGTCTATGCCACGCTGGTGGTGGGCGTGGAGATCAAGGGTGCCCGCCGCTGGATCCACATTCCCGGCCTGTCGATCCAGCCGTCGGAGTTCGTCAAGCCGGCCTTCGCCGTGGTCGCCGCCTGGCTGTTCTCGCTGTCGCGCACCAACCCGGGCTTCCCCGGCGCGCTGGTGTCGATGGCGCTTTACGGCGTCACCATGGCCGGCCTGATCCTTCAGCCCGACCTGGGCATGACCTTCGTCGTCTCCGCCGTGTGGTTCACCCAGTTCTTCCTGGCCGGCCTGAACCTCGTGCTGGTGATGGGGCTCGGTGGGCTGGGCGTCGTCGGGCTGGTCGGCGCCTATTACACGCTGCCGCACGTCACCAGCCGCATCAACCGCTTCCTCGACCCGCATGCCGGCGACAACTATCAGGTCAACCGCTCGCTGGAGGCATTCGCCAACGGCGGGCTGATGGGCACCGGCCCCGGCCAGGGCACGGTGAAATTCTACCTGCCCGACAGCCATGCCGATTTCATCTTCGCAGTCGCGGGCGAAGAGCTGGGGCTGATCTTCTGCCTGGGGTTGGTGGTTCTGTTCGCCTTCGTCGTTCTGCGCGGGTTCGCTCGTGTCTTCAACGACAACAATTATTTCGTTTTGCTGGCCGCCGCCGGTCTTCTGATCCAGTTCGGGCTTCAGGCGGCGATCAACATGGGTTCGTCCTTGCATCTTATGCCGACGAAGGGCATGACCCTGCCGTTCATCTCCTACGGCGGCTCCTCGCTGCTCGCTCTCGGGTTCGGCATGGGTATGGTTCTGGCACTGACACGCAAACGCTTCGGCCCCGCGGAATGAGGAGGCCGACCGACTTGAGCGCAACAGGCTTCGACGCCACCGCCAACAAGGTGATCGTGCTGGCCGCCGGCGGCACCGGCGGGCACATGTTCCCGGCCGAAGCGCTGGCGCGCGAGCTGCTGGCCCGCGGCCGGGCGGTGACGCTGGTCACCGACAAGCGCGGCCATGCCTTCGGCGAGAACCTGCCGGAGGTGCCGGTCCACCGCATCCGCGCCGCATCCCCCGGCGCCGGCATCGTCGGAAAGCTGAAGGCCGCCCTGCAGATGGGGCTCGGCCTGCTGGAGGCGCGGGCGCTGATGCGCCGCCTCGATCCCGCAGCGGTGGTCGGCTTCGGCGGCTACCCGTCGGTCCCCACCGTCTATGCCGCCATCCAATCGAAGCTGCCGGCCCTGCTGCACGAGCAGAACGCCGTGCTGGGCCGCGCCAACCGCATGCTGATCGCCGGGGCTCGCCGCATCGCCGTCGCCTTCGCCGACATCGAAAAGCTGGGCGAGGCTCAGCGTGCCAAGATCGTCCGCACCGGCAACCCGGTCCGACCGGCCGTCGCCGCCCGCCGCCTGTCCCCCTACGAGGCGCCCGGCGCCGCCGGCGCCATCCGCCTGCTGGTGATGGGCGGCAGCCAGGGCGCCCGGATCTTCTCCGAGGTGATTCCGGCGGCGCTCGCCCTGTTGCCCGAGGAGATGCGCGCCCGCATCCATCTGGCGCAGCAGTGCCGCCCGGAAGACCTGGAGGCCGCCCGCGACGCGCTGGAGCCGCTGGGCCTCGCCCGGCTGGAACTGCAGACCTTCTTCCGCGATGTGCCGGAGCGGCTGGCCGCCTGCCACCTCGCCGTCACGCGCGCCGGGGCCTCCACCATCGCCGAGCTGACCTGCGTCGGCCGTCCGGCGATCCTGGTGCCCTACCCGCACGCCACCGACGACCACCAGACCGCCAACGCCCGCCATCTGGCGGAGGCCGGAGCCGCCTGGCTGGTGCCGCAGCCCTCCTTCACCGCCGAGGCGCTGGCCGGGCGGCTGTCCGCCCTGCTGGCCGATCCGCAGGCGCTCGGCTCCGCGTCCCGTGCCGCCCATCGCTGGGGCACCGCCGACGCCGCCACCGCGCTGGCCGACGCCGTGCTGGCGATGCTGGATGGCGGCCCCGCCGCTCACCACGATCACGCCCACTCCGACCACGACCAATCCCAACACGCCCGGCGGTCCGCTGCCGGTGCCAGCGCCAAGGGGGCCGCGGAATGATGAAACCCATGCGGAATCTGACCCGGCCGACGCCGCGGCCGCTGCAGGACTGGCCGGCGGACATGACGCGGACCGAGGGCGGCTGGTACAACCGGCCGGGCTGCCCGCTGGTGCCGCGCTTCCTCGCCGAAGGCGGCTTCCTGCGTGACCGCCTGTCGATGATCCACGGATCGCAACCCCTCCCCAACGACCTGTCCGACGGGGCGGTCGACGCCACCCTTCGCCTGATGCTTCGCCGCGGAAAGTAAGCCTGACATGCGCGCCCTCCCCCTCTCGATCGGCACCATCCACTTCGTCGGCATCGGCGGCATCGGCATGAGCGGCATCGCCGAGGTGCTGCGGAACCTGGGCTATACCGTCCAGGGTTCCGACCTTGCCGAGAACGCCAACGTCAAGCGCCTGCGCGAACTGGGCATCAAGGTGTTCGTCGGCCATCGCGGCGAAAACATCGCCGGCGCCGCCGTCGTCGTCGTCTCCTCCGCCGTCAAGCGCGACAATCCGGAGGTCGTGGCCGCCCGTGCAGCATTGGTGCCGGTGGTCCGCCGCGCCGAGATGCTGGGCGAGCTGATGCGCCTGAAATGGGCCATCGCCATCGGCGGCACCCATGGCAAGACCACGACCACCTCGATGGTCGGCCACATGCTGGAGCATGCCAACCTCGACCCCACCGTCATCAACGGCGGCATCATCAACGCCTACGGTTCCAACACCCGGCTCGGCACCGGCGACTGGATGGTGGTGGAGGCGGACGAGAGCGACGGCACCTTCGTAAAGCTGCCGGCCTGCATCGCCGTCGTCACCAACATGGATCCGGAGCATCTGGACTTCTACGGCACCTTCGACAATGCGCGGGCCGCCTTCGACAGCTTCGTCCAGAACATCCCCTTCTACGGTTTCGCCGCGCTGTGCATCGACCATCCCGAGGTGCAGGCGATGATCCCCCGCGTGTCGGACCGCCGCATCGTCACCTACGGCTTCTCGCCGCAGGCCGACATCCGTGCGGTGAACGTGGAGCTGGGTCCCGACGGCGCCAAGTACGACGTGCTGATCTATGACCGCCACACCGGCGAGAGCCGCGCCATCGCCGGCGTGCGACTGCCGATGTACGGGCCGCACAACGTCCAGAACTCCCTGGCATGCTTCGCGGTGGGCAACGAGATGGGCCTGCCCGACGTGGTGATGCGCGACAGCATGGCCAAGTTCCAGGGCGTGAAGCGCCGCTTCACCAAGACCGGCGAGACCAACGGCATCACCGTCATCGACGATTACGGCCACCACCCGGTGGAGATCGCCGCCGTGCTGAAGGCGGCGCGCACCGCCGGCACCGGCCGCACCATCGCCGTCGTCCAGCCGCACCGCTATTCGCGCCTCGCCGCCCTGTTCGAAGAGTTCTGCACCTGCTTCAACGACGCCGACGCCGTGATCGTCGCCGACGTCTATGCCGCCGGCGAGGCGCCGATCGAGGGCGTCAGCCGCGACAGCCTGGTCGAGGGCCTGCGCATGCATGGTCACCGTCATGTCGTGGCATTGCACGGCCAGCAGGAGCTGGCGCAGGTGGTGCGCGAGATGGCCAAGCCCGGCGACTTCGTCGTCTGCCTGGGCGCCGGCAACATCACCCAGTGGGCGAATGCCCTGCCGGGCGAGTTGGCCGCCCTCTACGGCACGACGCGATGACGGCGGTGCCGCGCATGAGCGCCCCTGACGGTCAATTGATCGAGCGGATGCCAGCCGTGCGCGGCCGGCTGACCGCCGACGCCCCGCTGGCGTCGGTGACGTGGTTCCGCGTCGGCGGCCCGGCGGAGGTTATGTTCCGTCCCGCCGACGCCGACGATCTTGCAGATTTCCTGGCCGCTTTGCCGGCCGAGGTGCCGGTGACGGTGATCGGCGTCGCTTCCAACCTGCTGGTGCGGGACGGCGGCGTGCCGGGCGTCACCATCCGGCTTGGCCGCGGCTTCACCGACATTGCCGCGGACGGGATGACCGTGACCGCCGGGGCGGCGGCGCTCGACCTGAATGTCGCGATGGTCGCCCGCGACGCCGGGATCACCGGGCTGGAGTTCCTCTCCGGCATTCCCGGCACCATCGGCGGTGCCCTGCGCATGAACGGCGGCGCCTATGGCCGCGAGCTGGCCGATGTGCTGGTCTCCGCCACCGCGGTGGCGCGCGACGGTCGTCGGCTGGAGTTCAGCCATGCCGGCATGGGCTTCACCTACCGCCACAGCGCCGCACCCGAGGATTGCATCTTCACCGGTGCCGTCCTGCGCGGCGAGCCCGGCAATTCGCTGGAGATCGCGCGGCGCATGGCCGAGATCTCCGACAAGCGCGCCGACAGCCAGCCGGTCCGCTCCCGCACCGGCGGCTCGACCTTCAAGAATCCTGCCCCTGAAATATCCGGGGGCCATAAGGCCTGGGAACTGATCGACAAGGCCGGCTGCCGCGGCCTGTCCATCGGCGATGCCCAGGTGTCGGAAAAGCACTGCAACTTCCTGATCAACAACGGCACGGCCACCGCCGCCCAGCTGGAAGCGCTGGGCGAGGAAGTCCGCCGCCGCGTGTTCGAGACCAGCGGCGTCACGCTGGACTGGGAAATCAAGCGCATCGGCATCCCCGCCGAAGGAAGCACCGCCCAATGACCGAAGCCCTGCTCCACGCCCACAAGAAGCATGTCGCCGTCCTGATGGGCGGCTGGTCGGCCGAGCGCGAGGTGTCGCTGGTCAGCGGGGCCGGCGTCGCCAAGGCGCTGGAGGAGGAAGGCTACCGCGTCACCGCCATCGACGTGCAGCGCGACCTGGGCGGCCTGATGCACGCCCTGAGCAGCCCGCGCCCCGACGTGGTGTTCAACGCCCTTCACGGCCGCGGCGGCGAGGACGGCACGATCCAGGGCGTGCTGGAGTTCCTGGGCCTGCCCTACACCCATTCGGGCGTCCAGGCCGCCGCCATCTCCATGGACAAGGCGATGACCAAGCGCGTGCTGGACACCGTCGGCGTCCGCTCGCCCAAGGGCATGGTGCTGTCGCGTGGGGAGATCACCGGCGGCAGCCACCCCATGCCTGCGCCCTATATCGTCAAGCCTGTGGACGAAGGCTCGACCGTTGGCGTAACCCTGGTCCGCGAGGGGCAGAACAGCCCGGTCGGCGACGACAGTTTCTTCGGGGGGACCTTCGGAGAACGCGTGCTGGTCGAGGAGTTCATCCCCGGTCGCGAGCTGACCGTGGGCGTCATGGGTGACCGTGCTTTGGCGGTGACCGAGATCGTCTTCCAGGCCCAGCTCTACGACTACACCGCGAAATACAGCGCCGGACACGCCGTCCACACCGTCCCCGCCGCGATCCCCGAGGTCGTTGCGGAGGAGGCGAAGCGGCTGGCGGTGCTGGCGCACCACACCCTGGGCTGCCGGGGCGTGTCGCGCAGCGACTTCCGCTGGGATGACAGCCGGCCGGGAACGGACGGTCTGTACTTCCTGGAGATCAACAACCAGCCGGGCATGACGCCCCTGTCGCTGGTGCCCGAACAGGCCGCGCATGTGGGGATCACCTACGGCGCGCTGGTCGGCTGGCTCGTGGAGAACGCCGCATGTCAGCTCGCCTGATGGCCAACCCGGACTTCCGCGCCGCCGCCGGCGCCCGCGCCCGGGACGAGATGCCGACCCCGCCGCGCGCCATGGCCGCTTCGGCGGAGAAAGGCAAGCGCCGCCGCGCCTGGCCGCGTTGGACCCGCTCCGCCGTCAAGGCGGCGCTGCTGCTGGTGCCGGTGTTGGGACTGGCCGGCGCCGCCGGCTCCACCTGGAAGCGCGGCAATCTGGCCGAGACGGTGGAGGCGGCGCAGGAAAGCGTCATCCGGCTGACCGGCGACATGGGCTTCCGCCTGTCGGAGATCCTGGTGGTCGGCCGCAGCGAGACCGAGCGCGACGTCGTGCTCGACGCGCTGGGCGTGCGCCGGGGCGAGCCGATCCTGTCCATCGACCTTGCCGATGCCAAGCAGCGGCTTGAGGAATTGCCCTGGGTGTCGTCCGCCTCCATCGAGCGGCGCCTGCCCGGCTTCCTCTACATCCGCCTGTCCGAACGCCAGCCGATGGCGATCTGGCAGCATGACCGCCAGTTCACCGTCATCGACCGCGCCGGCCGCCCGCTGGCCGACGCCGCGGAGCTGGCGCGCCGCGGCAACCAGCGGATCGAGACGTTGCCGCAGGTGATCGGCGCCAACGCCCCGCAGCAGGTCCACAACCTGCTGTCGTCACTGGAAAGCGCACCGACCATCGCGCCGATGCTGTCCTCGGCCAGCTGGATCAGCGACCGTCGCTGGAACCTGCAACTGGCCAACGGCGTGACGGTAAAGCTGCCGGAAGGCAATGCCGAGATGCGCCGCGCCTTGCGTCAACTGGAGCAGATGCACACGGCCAGCCACGTGCTGGACCGCGACATCGTCGCCATCGACCTGCGCCTGCCCGACAAGGCTGCGATCCAGACCTCCGCCACCGCCCAGCTTCCGGGCTGGGAGGACGACACGAAGAAGAAGAACGGCAAGAAATCTTGAAGCCCCGGTGACGACAGGCGCTTGTGGGGAGGCGCCCGTCACCGGCGGACAGGAGTAGAGGGAAAGTCTTGGGGGGCATGTTCGGGATGGGATTCAACGGCGCCAAGAAGCCGAAGCGGCCGGCCCGTGGCGGGATCGTCACGGCGCTGGACGTCGGCTCGACGAAGGTGTGCTGCGTCATCGCGCGGATGGAGGAGCCCGGCTCCCTCCGTGTGATCGGCGTCGGCCACCAGATCGCCACGGGCATCCGCGCCGGAACCATCATCGACATGGAGGCGGCGGAAACCTCGATCGGTGCCGCCGTACATGCCGCCGAGCAGATGGCCGGCGAGACGGTACATGACGTCGTCGTCAACCTGTCGATGGGCCATCCCCGCTCCCACGCCTTCACCGCCACCGTCCCGGTCTCCGGACAGGAGGTGACGGAGGGCGACATCCGGCGCGCCATGGCCCATGCCCGCACCCTTCAGGCCGGCCCCGATCAGGCGCTGATCCACACCATTCCGCTTGGCTTCACGCTGGACGGCAGCCGCGGCATCCGCGATCCCAAGGGGATGAGCGGCCACACGCTGGGCGCCCAGCTGCATGTCGTCACCGCCGCAGCCGGCGCCATCCGCACGCTGCACGCCTGCATCGCGCGCTGCCATCTGAACATCGAGTCCATCGTCGTCAGCCCCTTCGCCTCCGGCCTCGCCTGCCTGGTCGAGGACGAGATGGAGATGGGTGCGGCCTGCGTCGACATCGGCGGCGGCGGCACCACCATCTCGATCTTCGCCGAGGGCAATCTGGTGTGGACCGGCTTCGTGCCGCTCGGCGGCCGGCACGTCACCAACGACATCGCCCACGGGCTGGCGACACCGCTGGTCCATGCCGAGCGGCTGAAGGTGCTGTACGGCAGCGCCCGGGTGAACCCGGCCGACGAGCGCGAGATGATCGAGGTGCCGCAGATCGGCGAGGACGAGCGCAGCGGCAGCAGCACCGCCAGCCACCCGCGCTCTTTCCTGGTCAGCATCATCCAGGCGCGGATGGAAGAGATCTTCGAAGAGGTGCGCAGCGCCATCGAGCAGTCCGGCCATTCCCAGCTGGTCGGCCGGCGCGTCGTCCTGACCGGCGGCGCCAGCCAGCTGCCCAACACGCGCGAGATGGCCGCCCCCATCCTCGACAAGCAGGTCCGCATCGCCCGCCCCACCCGGATCGCCGGCCTCAACGAGGCACATGGCGGACCGGCCTTCTCGACGGTGGCGGGCCTTCTCCTACATGCCGTCCGCAATCCGACGGAGCTGATGGTGACCGGCCAAGAGGCGGTCGCGTCAACCGGGCTCCTCGGTCGCGTCGGCCTGTGGCTGCGGGAGAATCTCTAGATGATTCGCCCCGCCGCCATTCACCGATTCCCGAACGGACAGACACCGGACACAACCGGGCGCCGGTCGCGGCATATCAAACATCAAACCCAACGAAAACAGGTTGTGGAGGCCTGAATAGAATGATCAACGTGACCATCCCCCAGATCGAGCCCGAACTGAAGCCGCGCATCACCGTCTTCGGCGTCGGCGGGGCCGGCGGCAACGCCGTCAACAACATGATCAAGTCGAACCTGGAAGGCGTGGACTTCGTCGTCGGCAACACCGACGCGCAGGCGCTGAAGGGTTCCTTGTGCGAGAAGCGCATCCAGCTCGGCACCGGCACCACCCGCGGCCTGGGGGCCGGCTCCAAGCCGGACGTCGGCCGTGCGTCGGCCGAGGAGCAGATCGACGAGATCGTCCAGTATCTCGAAGGCTCCAACATGGTCTTCATCACCGCCGGCATGGGCGGTGGCACCGGCACCGGTGCGGCACCGGTCATCGCGCGCGCGGCCCGCGAGCGCGGCATCCTGACCGTCGGCGTCGTCACCAAGCCCTTCCATTTCGAGGGCGGCCACCGCATGCGGCTGGCGGAAGGCGGCATCGCCGAACTGCAGCAGTATGTCGACACCCTGATCATCATCCCGAACCAGAACCTGTTCCGCATCGCCAACGAAAAGACGACCTTCGCGGACGCCTTCAAGATGGCCGACGACGTTCTGCATTCGGGCGTGCGCGGCGTCACCGACCTGATGGTGATGCCCGGCCTGATCAACCTGGATTTCGCCGACATCCGGTCGGTGATGACCGAGATGGGCAAGGCGATGATGGGCACCGGCGAGGCCGGCGGCGAGCGCCGCGCCATCGAGGCCGCCGAGGCCGCCATCTCCAACCCGCTGCTGGACGACGTGTCGATGAAGGGTGCCCGTGGCGTCCTCATCAACATCACCGGCGGCTACGACATGACCCTGTTCGAGGTCGACGAGGCGGCCAACCGCGTCCGTGACGAGGTCGATCCCGACGCCAACATCATCTTCGGCTCGACCTTCGACAGCTCGCTGGACGGCGTGATGCGCGTGTCGGTCGTCGCCACCGGCATCGACGCCGCGGCGATGAGCAACCCGCGCACCCTGCACCCGGTCAACCTGTCGCTGGTCGGCGACCGCGCCAAGAAGCCGGCCGCCCCCGGCAACCTGACCGGCGCCCCGGCTCCGGCCGCCGCCCAAGGCTCGGCCATTCCCAGCGCCGCCGCCGGCCTGCGCACGCCGCAGCCGGTCACCGCCGGTGCCGCAGCCATCCAGCACGACCCGGCGCAGCAGCAGCCGGCCCAGCAGTATGGCGGCCAGCAGCCTGTCGAGGCGCCGAAGCCGGCCGCCGGTCCGCTGCACGGCGAAAACCAGGGCGGCCATTTCTTCGCACCGAAGCCGGCCGACGCCGGTCCGCGCCAGCCGGTGACCGTCGGCGCCGCGCCGCTGTCGACCCCGCAGCAGCCGGCCCTGCATCAGCACGCCCCGCAGGCGCCGCAAATGCAAGGCCATCAGCAGCCGCAGCATCAGCCCCAGCACCAGCCGCAGCAGCCGGCCCCGATGGCGCCGCCGCAGCATCAGCACGCCGCCCCGCAGGGCCATCAGCAGCACCCCGGGCAGCAGCATTCGGGTGGCCTGTCCGTCGGCCCGGCCCCGGCCCCCGCGCCGGAACCGGCGCCGGCCCGCAAGGGCAACTTCCTGTTCGGTCTGGTGACCGGCCTGGGCCGCAAGTCCGAACCGGCCCCGCAGCCGGTGCAGCAGCCCGCGCCGCAGGCCTATCAGCCGCAGCCGGCCCCGCAGCACTACCAGCCGGCCCCCCAGGGCTATCCGCAGCAGCCCGCCTACCCGCAGCAGCAGCCGCAGGCTCCCCATCAGGGGTACCCGGCGGGCCAGCAGTATCCGGCGGCACCGCAGCAGCCGGTCTATCCGCCGCAGCAATCCGCTCCGCAGCAGGCCCCCGCCTACCCCGCCGCTCCGCAGGCGCAGGCTCCCGCCCCGCGTGCCGACGGCAAGCCGGGCGAACAGGAGGAACTGGACATCCCGGCCTTCCTGCGCCGTCAGGCCAACTGAGCGTCCGGACGTAAACCGATCTTGGCCGCCTTCCCCGACAACAAGTCGGGTTTGGCGGCTGGCCGATCCCGGCGAAAGCCGGAGATAACCGCCGTCGCCGCAGCCTCCTAATCGCGGCGCCGGCGGCTCCACAACCTGACCGAACCTTTCGGACCCCGGTGATGCCGTTGTGCGTCGCCGGGGATTTTTTATTTCACACGACTTGTCGCAAACCACTGATTGCTTGACCCGCGCACTACTTTTGCCCTGCAACAAACGGTAACAATGAGTGATTTGCCGATTTCCGATCCCCGGTGTTACCTATCAGCATGGTCGAAAGCGAAAGCCGCCGACGCGATGATCTCCCAAGATCAAGCGGCGCGGATCGCCGGAAACCTCTCCTTCACGACCAAGATGGAAAAGACATCGTGGCCAACAATCGCAGCAACGTGGACGGCATGTTCCAGCAGACCCTGAAGAAGTCGGTGACCATCGCCGGCGTCGGGCTGCATTCGGGCGTCATCGTCACGCTGACGATTTCGCCGGCCGATGCGAATTCCGGGATCACCTTCCTGCGCACCGATCTTCGTGGTGCGGCGGCCGTCATTCCGGCGCGCTGGGACACGGTTGTCGACACCCGCCTGTGCACCGTGATCGGCAACGACCACGGCACCACCGTTGGCACGATCGAGCATCTGATGTCGGCCCTGGCCGGCTGCGGCATCGACAACGCGGTGGTTTCCCTGGACGGCATCGAGGTGCCGATCATGGACGGCAGCGCCGCTCCCTTCGTCGCCGCCATCGAGCAGGCCGGCATCGCCGTACAGAAGTCTCCCCGCCGCTTCATCCGCATCCTGAAGCCGGTCGCCATCGGTGACGGTGTCAAGAGCGCGTCCTTCACCCCGGATGACGCGACCAGCTACAGCTTCGAGATCGACTTCGACAGCGCCGCCATCTCCCGTCAGGCCCGCGCCCTGGAGATCGATCCGGACAGCTTCAAGGACGAGATCAGCCGCGCCCGCACCTTCGGCTTCCTGCACGAGGTCGAGGGGCTGCGCAAGATGGGCCTCGCCCGGGGCGGCTCACTGGACAACGCGGTTGTCATCTCCGGCGACACGGTGATGAACGCCGAAGGGCTGCGCTTCAAGGATGAGTTCGTGCGCCACAAGATCCTGGACGCCGTCGGTGACCTGTATCTGGCCGGTGCGCCGATCGTCGGTCATTTCCACGGCGTGCGCTCCGGCCATGCCCTCAACAACCAGCTTCTGCGTGCGCTGTTCGCCGACCGCAGCGCCTGGCGTTACGAGACGGCGGTGTCGTTGCCGGTCGCCCGCCGCGGCCTGGAGCAGCTGGCGGTCGCCTGATCGCCATCGGCTTTCCAGGATGGTCTTTTCGAGAGGTCTGCCCCTGCCCTCCCCCACCGGGGAGGGCTTTTTCTTTGTAACCACTCCCCTCCCCTACCGATGTGGTTGGGCGCAAAAAAGAATAGCGCCCTCCCCTCTCGGAGCGGGCGCTGCGCATCATCTGAAGAATCTCTCACATTTTCGAATTATTTCAATATTTTAGGTAATTTCTTTTATTTGAGGATTCAGGAAGATGGGAGAGAACCCATCCTCCCCTACTGCGCCACCGTCAGTTCCGCTCCGTTGCCGGCATATTCGCCGAAGCGGGTGTCTTCCTTCAGGATGTGTTTGCCCAGCCAGTCGGAGCAGAACAGGAACACTTCTTCACCGCTGGCACTGCCGCCGCCCGCGCGGAAATCGTCGCGGTAGCTTTCAACCTGTTGGGTCAGCCGGTCGTGCAAGGCCTTGTGCGCGGCGAAGGTCGGATAGCTCAACCGCTCCATCTGGGCTTCCTCCTCCGCGAAGTGATGGCGGGTGTAGGCGATCAGCTCGTCCAGGATGGCCTCGATCAGGGCCGGATCCTGGCGGTTCACGTCGTCATACAGCTTGTTGACGATGGCGATCAGCACGCGGTGATCCTCGTCCAGCGCGTCATTGCCCACGCTCATCCAGCGCGACCACTGAATTGGCTCCATGGCGTTTCCTTTGTCCCCCTTCATTGGCTGCCGGACAGGCGGGTGCGGGCGTTGACCGCCCGTCGGCGCCGTCCCGTTTTCGGAGCGGCTCCCCTGTCCGGCATCGTTTCGCTAATGACTATAAGCGTTGTCTGATCTCACTCCCCCAATCCCCGTCCGTCAATGCGGTCGAACGGGGATGCGACATTTTGGCGAAGGTCCGATGCGGCTTCAGTCAGCCACCGATCCGGGCCAGCCACTCGTCCTCGGTCAGGATCTCTACGCCCAACTCCTTGGCCTTGGCCGCCTTGCTGCCGGCATCCGCCCCGGCGACCAGATAGTCGGTCTTACCGGATACGGAACCCGCCACCTTGGCGCCGAGCGATTCGGCGCGGGCCTTGGCCTCCGACCGCGTCATCCTTTCCAGCGTTCCGGTGAAGACCACCGTCTTGCCGGCGATGGGGGAGTTGCTGGCCTTCGGCAGCTCGGCCTCCAGCACGGTCAACCGCTCCATCAGGCCGCGGACGATGACGAGGTTACGCTCCTCCGCGAAGAAGCCGGCCAGTTCCTCGGCCGCCACCTCGCCGACATCGGGGGTCGCGACCAGATCGAGCCAAGGCTGACCCGGCGCCTGCGCCACCGCACGCTCCATCGCCGCCCGCCAGTCGGACAGGGTGGCGTAGCGAGTGGCCAGCGCCTGGGCGGCACGGCTGTTCAACCGCTTGATGCCGAGCGAACCGATGATGGTTTCCAGCCGCAGCGCATCGTTGCCGGCATAGAAGTCCAGCTTGGACGCGCTCTCGGGATCGGCGAACCAGGCGAGGATGGTGTCGGCGGTAACCGGACCGACACCGCTCAGCGCGTGCAGGTCCCGCCATTCCTGGCCGGGCATCGCCTGTTCCGCCGCCAGCATGCCGTCGACCCAAGCCCCCATCGTCTTGTAATGGCGGGCCAGCGACTTGGCGGTCACCTCGCCGACATGGCGGATGCCGAGCGCGTAGATCACCCGGTGCAGGTCGATGCCGTCGCGCCGCTGCTGGATGGCCTTGAACAGGTTCTGAACCGACTTCTCCTTCCAGCCCGGCCGGCCGATCAGCTCGACCCGGCCCTCAAGGGTGAAGATGTCGACCGGCGACTTGATGAAGCCCTCGTCCCAGAACTCCTCGATGATCTTCTCGCCGAGCCCCTCGATGTCGAAAGCGTCGCGGGAGACGAAATGGCGAAGCCGCTCCTTGGCCTGGGCGGCACAGATCAGCCCGCCGGTGCAGCGGCGCACCACCTCGCCCGCCTCGCGGATGGCAAGGCTGCCGCAGACCGGGCAGGTATCCGGCGCCACATAGGGGACGGAGTCTGCCGGGCGCTGCGACAGCACCACCTCCACCACCTGCGGTATGACATCGCCGGCGCGCTGGACCACCACGAGGTCGCCGACGCGGATGTCCTTGCGGGCGATCTCGTCCTCATTGTGCAGGGTGGCGCGGCTGACGACGACGCCGCCGACGGTGATGTCCTCCAGTTCCGCCACCGGCGTCAGGGCACCGGTGCGGCCCACCTGGATGGTGATGTCCTTCAGCCGGGTCTGCGCCTGTTCGGCCGGAAACTTGTGGGCGATGGCCCAGCGGGGCGCCCGGCTGACGAAGCCCAGCCGTTGCTGAAGCTCCAGGCTGTCGACCTTGTAGACAACGCCGTCGATGTCGAAGGGCAAACCGGCGCGCCGCCGGCCGATGCCCTCGTAATAGGCCAGCAGCTTGTCCTTGCCGTCGCACAGCTCCGCCGGGCGGTTCAACTGGAAGCCCCAGCCCTTCAGCCGCTCGCGGATGCCCCATTGCGTGTCGGCAATCGGCTCCGACACCTCGCCCAGCGCATAGCCGAAGAAGCAGAGCGGCCGGGACGCGGTGATGGAGGAATCGAGCTGGCGCAGGCTGCCGGCCGCCGCATTGCGCGGGTTGGCGAACAACTGCTCGCCCTTCTCCGTACGGGCGGCGTTCATCGCCAGGAAATCGGCGCGACTCATATAGACCTCGCCGCGGACCTCCAGCACCTCGGGGAAGGGCGCCGGCAGGCGGTGCGGCACGTCGCGGATAGTGCGGACGTTGGCGGTGACGTTCTCGCCCTCCGCCCCGTCGCCGCGGGTGGCGGCCAGAACCAGTTCGCCCTTCTCATAGCGCAGCGAGCAGGACAGCCCGTCGATCTTCGGCTCCGCCACGAAGGTCAGCGGCGCATCGTCGGACAGGCCGAGGAAGCGGCGGACACGGGCATCGAACTCCGCCACATCTTCCGGCGCAAAGGCATTGCCCAGCGACAGCATCGGGATGGCATGGCGCACCTTACCGAAACCGGCGGCCGGGGCGGCGCCGACACGCAGGCTGGGCGAATCGGTTCGGCGCAGCTCGGGGAAGCGAGTCTCGATGGCAAGGTTGCGGCGGACCAGCGCGTCATAATCGGCGTCGGAGACCTCCGGCTGGTCCTGCTGGTGATAGAGCCGGTCATGATGAGCGATCTCGGCGGCCAGCGCCGCCAGTTCCGCCGCCGCCTGGTCCGGCGTCAGGGCATCGACGGCGATGCTGCGGGGATTGGGCGGCGTGTCGAACAGGTCCTGCATGGCGCGTCTCGTGACGAATCGGGGTCTTCCGGAGAAGGGCCGCGCAGGATAGCGCCTGGGAACCGGTTTCGGGAGTCTGTCGGGGCGCCGACCTCATCGGAGCGACGGCATCAGGGCGACGGGCGGCGTAAGTCCCTATATACTATGGGCACACCCTTCGGAGTTCCTTGGCCTGATGAGCAAAGCCACCGCACCGGACCTGCGCATCGACGACCGCATGATCGTCGCCGCCGCGCTGGACCGTATCCTCTACGACGACCCCGACCGTTTCACAGCGGACGACGCACGCATGGTGCGCCGGCTGATCCCGCACAGCCGCTCGGCGTGGCTGCGGCTGGGATTCCGCGCCGAACGGCAGGGTCCGTCGATGAAGGGCGAGGCTGCCGGCGTCGGCGACGTGCGGATGGAAGGCGACAAGAAGGTGGTGGAGGGCAGCGTCGGCGAAGCGGCGACCTGGCGCTGCGGCCAGTACAAGATCACCAACCACGGCAGCGATCTGGAAATCTGGCAGGTGATGAGCGACGAGTATGCGCCCGAACCGAAAGGCGCCCGGCTGGAATTCGACGACCGGGGCGAACCGGAACGGCTGACCTTTTTCCAGCCGCGGGACATCGAACTGCGGATCCCCTTCACCAGCCTCGCGGTCGGCGTGCGTCTGGGCGGGTGGCAACCTTGGAAGATGGTGGCGGAAGGGAGCGTCGCCGCCGGGTGATTGCCGACGGCAACGCTCCCCGATCCACCGTCAGCCCTGCCGGTAGTTCGGCGACTCGTTGGTGATGGTGATGTCGTGGACGTGGCTTTCGCGCAGGCCCGCGTTGGTGATGCGGACGAACTGGCACTTCTCGCGCATCTCGGCGATGGAAGCGCTGCCGGTGTAGCCCATGGCCGCGCGCAGGCCGCCGACCAGCTGGTGGATGACCGCCGACACCGGGCCCTTGTAGGGGACGCGGCCCTCGACGCCTTCCGGCACCAGCTTCATGGTCGAAACCTCCTGCTGGAAGTAACGGTCCGCCGAGCCGCGCGCCATGGCGCCGACCGAGCCCATGCCGCGATAGCTCTTGTAGGAGCGGCCCTGGAACAGGATAACCTCGCCGGGGCTTTCGTCGGTGCCGGCGAACAGGCTGCCCAGCATGGCGACGCTGGCGCCGCCGGCGATCGCCTTGGCCAGATCGCCCGAATACTTGATGCCGCCGTCAGCGATCACCGGGATTCCGTGCTTCTCGCACTCCTCCACGACATCCATGACCGCGGTCAGCTGCGGCACGCCGACACCGGCGATGATGCGGGTGGTGCAGATGGAGCCAGGACCGATGCCGACCTTGACGGCATCCACACCGGCGTCGATCAGCGCCTTGGCGGCTTCGGCGGTGGCGACGTTGCCGGCGATGACCTGGGTGTAGCTGGACAGGGCGCGGGCGGCGCGGACCTGATCGAGCACCTTCAGCGAATGGCCGTGCGCGGTGTCGACCACCAGCACGTCGACGCCGGCGTCGAACAGTGCCTCGGCACGGGCCAGACCGTCATTGCCGGTGCCGGTGGCGGCAGCGACGCGCAGCCGGCCCTTGCTGTCCTTGCAGGCGTTCGGATAGGCCTGCGCCTTCTCGATGTCCTTGACGGTGACGAGGCCGATGCAGCGGTAATCCTCGTCGACGACCAGCAGCTTTTCGATGCGGTGCTGGTGGAGCAGGCGCTTGCCCTCCTCCTGGCTGACGCCCTCGCGGACGGTCACCAGCTCCTTGGTCATCAGTTCGCTGACCGGCTGCTTGGGATCGGTGGCGAAACGGACGTCACGGTTGGTCAGCATGCCGACGAGCTTGCCGCTGCCGAGCTGGTCGCGGCTCTCCACCACCGGGATGCCGGAGATGCGGTAATCGGCCATCAGTTGCAGGGCGTCGGCCAGCGTCGCGTTCGGCGTGATGGTGATCGGGTTGACGACCATGCCCGATTCGAAACGCTTGACCTTGCGGACCTCTTCGGCCTGCTGCTCGATGGTCAGGTTGCGATGGACGACGCCGATGCCGCCGGCCTGGGCCATGGCGATGGCGAGGCGGCTCTCGGTCACCGTGTCCATCGCCGAGGACATCAGGGGGATGCCCAGCTCGATGGTCTTCGTCAGTCTTGTCCGGGTGTCCACGTCGTTCGGCAGCACCGAGCTTTCGGCCGGAACCAGCAGGACGTCGTCGAAGGTCAGGGCTTCGCGGATTTTGGTGTCGCGCGCCATGTGTCTAATCTCCCGGAAGATAAACGTGGCGCACTTATACACAAGACCATGGGCTTGTGAACCCGTGCGCACACAGCATCTGTTATGCAAGTGCGAAAAGAGTCGTAGTCAGTCGTTCACGTTGCCGCCGCGGAAGCCGGTGGCCACCACGTAGGTTTCGGACGACTCCGCGCGGCTGGCCGGCGGCTTGGCGTGCTTGACGACGGCGAAGTCGCGCCGCAGCCGGTCGAGCAGCGAGCGCTCGGCACCACCCTGGAACAGCTTGGCGACGAAGGCGCCGCCGGGGGCCAGCACCTCCTCCGCGAAGTCGTAGGCGGCCTCGGCCAGACCCATGATGCGCAGATGGTCGGTCTGCTGGTGGCCGGTGGTGGGGGCGGCCATGTCGCTCAGCACCAGATCGGCCGGGCCGCCCAGCGCGTCCTTCAGCCGGTCGGCGGCCCCCTCCTCGAGGAAGTCGGCCTGCATGGTGGTGGCGCCGGGGACCGGGGCCATCGGCAGGATGTCCAGCCCGACGACTTTCCAGCCCTCCTTCGCGGTCTGCACCCTCTCCACGGCGATCTGGGTCCAGCCGCCGGGGGCGGCGCCCAGATCGACCACGCGCTTGCCGGGGGCGAGCAGGCGGAACTTCTCGTCCAACTGCAACAGCTTGAACGCCGCGCGCGAGCGATAGCCGCGTTTTGTCGCCTCGGCCACATAGGGGTCGTTCAGGTGACGCTCCAGCCAGCGCTTGGAGGATTCCGTGCGCTTGCCGGCGGTCTTCACACGGACCGTGGCACGGCGTCCGCCCGGACGCGTCGACGGAGTCTTTTCGGTCATGATCGCTGCAGTTCCTCGGTCATCCGGCGCAGGCGGGAAGCTTTTCCCACCTGACCGATCATACATCCGGTCTCGTTCACCGGTTTATTCGCCGGTGGCCCCGATCAGGTCCACCAGAATTCCTTCGCGCAAGCCACGGTCGGCGATGCGCAGCCGTTCCACCGGCCAGACGTCGCACAGTGCGTCCAGAACGGCGCAGCCGGCGACCACCAGGTCGGCGCGGTCCTGGCCGATGCAGGGATGGCGGGCGCGCCCGTCGAAATCCTGTGCCACCAGATGGTCGATCACCGCGCGGGCATGGTCCACCCGCAGATAGCTGCCGTCCACCGCCCGTCGGTCGTAACGGCACAGCCCCAGATGCACGCCGGCCAGCGTCGTCACCGTGCCGGAGGTGCCGAGCATCTGCACCTTCCCGGCGGCGACGCGGCTCTGGATGCGGTTGCGCGCCTCGAACGGGGCGATGGCGTCGGCGACCGCCTCCACCATCTGGGTGTAGTTGGCACGGGTAACGTTGGGCCCGCCATATTCCTCGGTCAGGCCGATGACGCCGCAGCGGATGGAGGTCTGGTCGAGCAGGCGCGGCGCCCTGCCCTTCTCCACCTGCAGCCACATCAGCTCAGTGGAACCGCCGCCGATGTCGAAGACGATGGCATAGGGATGGGTCGGTTCCAGCAATGCGGCGCAGCCGGCCAGCGCCAGCCGCCCCTCTTCCTGGCTTGAGATGATTTCCAGGGGGATGCCGGTCTCGCGCTCCACCGTCTCGACGAAGGCGGCGGTGTTGCTGGCGCGGCGGCAGGCCTCGGTCCCGACGGCGCGGACGGCGGTGCAGCCGCGGCGCTCGATCTTGGAACCGCAGACGCGCAGAGCCGCGATGGTGCGTTCCATCGCGGGCTCCGACAGATGGTCGTTGCGGCTCAGCCCTTCGCCCAGGCGGACGATGCGGGAAAAGGCGTCGATGACGCGAAATCCGCCCGGCGCCGACTTGGCGATCAGCAGGCGGCAATTGTTGGTGCCGAGGTCCAGCGCGGCGAAGACCGGGCGCACCAGCGCCGACGAACGCAACCGTCCGGTGTCGTTCTGCCGCTCGCTTTGCACCTGTAGATCCACGTACCGTCCCCGCAGCACCTAAAGAGCGGAGTGTAACCCGGATCGCAGTCCGGCGGGAACCCCTCTCGACTCGGATTCCGCCGGCGGCGTCCCGCAGGTCACCTCTGCGCCAGTCACTGGGCTTTCACGAAGGGACAGCTGCTGGTTTCGATCGGCAGGAAGGCTTCCGCCGCCGGAATGCTGCGGACCTGCTTGTAATAGTCCCACGGCGCCTTGCTCTCCGCCGGGCTCTTCACCTGGTACAGCTCAAGGTCGTACAGCACGCGGCCATCCTTGCGGATACTGCCGGGGGTGCCGAAATAATCGGTCGGCATTGCCTTCATCGCGGCGGTGACCGCCCCGGACTCGGTGGTGCCCGCCGCCTTCACACTCTTCAGCCAGTGCAAGGTTGCGAGATAGGTGTTGGCCTGCTCCTTGGTCGGCATCTTGCCGTGGCGCTCGAAGAAGCGCTTGGACCATGCCCGGGTCTGGTCGTTGCGGTCCCAATAGAAACCGCTGGTGACATAGAGCCCCTTGGCGAGGTCCAGACCCAGCGAGTGGATGTCGGTGATGAAGACGATATAGCCGACCAGCCGCTGGCCGGACTCGGTCAGGCCGAACTCACCGGCCTGCTTGATGGTGCCGATGGTTTCCGCCCCCACATTGGCGAGCGCCACCACCTTGGCGCCGCTGCCCTGGGCGCTCAGCAGGTAGGAGCCGAAATCGCTGGTGCCCATCGGGTGGCGCACACCGCCGACAACCGTGCCGCCGGCCTGTTTGATCGCGTCGGTCGCCGCCTTCTCCATCGCCGTGCCGAAGGCGAAGTCGGCAGTGATGAAGTACCAGCTGGTGCCGCCCGACTGCACGACCGCCTTGGTCGTGCCAACGGCCAGCGACGCGGTGTCGTCGGCCCAGTGGATGCTGTAGGGCGAGCATTGCGAATTGGTCAGCTCGGTGGTTGTCGCGGCGCTGATCATCAGCACCTTCTTCTTCTCCCGCGCAACCGCCTGCACCGCCAGCGCCACCGAGGAGACCGGAATGTCGGTCACCATGTCGACACCGTCGACGTCGAACCAGCTGCGGACGATGTTGGAGGCCACGTCCGGCTTGTTCTGCATGTCGGCCGACAGAACCTCGACCGTCCGGCCGAGCACGCTGCCGCCGAAATCCTCCACCGCCATCCGGGTGGCGAGCACGGCGCCCTTGCCGCCGATGTCCGACGCAAATCCGGCCTCGTCCGCCAGCACGCCGATACGCACCGGCTTGGCCGTCTGGGCTTGAGCCGACATTGCGACAGCGGGCAATGCCATCGTCGCGAGCAGCGCCGCCAGTGCGATAGGCTTCAGCAACCGACCCATGCGATCCTCCCCATCCTCTTTTCGTGTGACGGGTGCGCACGCCGACCTGCGGCGTCCTGCCGCACCGTTCGGCTCCGTGGATAGCGGGATTTGATTTCATATGCAAACAGTATCGTTTGAAACGTATTGCCGGGAGCTTTGCTTTTTTCTTGCTTGGGGATGGAGGCGACGCTCCGGGCAAAACAAAAGCCCTCGCTTCGATGTGAAGCGAGGGCTTTCGCAGCGGGCATCTACGGCCCGGATGAAGTCGCCAATCAGGCGAAAGAATTCGGAACTGAAACCTCAGTCATATCGGCCGAACAGATCGGCATAATCAGGTAAGCGCCGGTGGAGTCATGATCTTACTCACCCTCCCTGGTATCGGTCTCTACTGTTCCGCTCAAGCTAACCGCTTGACCGGTAAGGTGTTTCCGATGTTCGCTCACTTCACCTCGGTGTTGATTACTGTAAGACGAAGCCTGCGCTCCTTTCACAGAGCTGTCAAGAAAATCGAATGCTGCGTCGCAGCGCCATTCGGGGGCATTCCATCGGCAGTCTCCGAACGGGCGGGGCTGGCCTTTTGCCGGAGGCGAACCCACCTTGTGGGCATGCCGGAACACGATGAGAACACATGGGGCGGACGGGTCGCGCGGTATGCGCGGGTCGGCACCGCCGTTGGCGGGTTGGCCGCGAGATTGGCGGGCGAACGCGTGCTGGGAATTCGCGTGGAGCGGGAGCGCCATGCGGCGGAACTGCGGGCCGCACTCGGCGGGCTGAAAGGGCCGCTGATGAAGGTGGCGCAGATCCTCTCGACCATCCCAGACGCCCTGCCGAAGGAATACACCCAGGAATTGGCGCAGTTGCAGGCCGACGCGCCGTCGATGGGCTGGCCCTTCGTCAAGCGGCGGATGGCGAGCGAGCTAGGCCCCAACTGGCAATCCCGCTTCCAAAGCTTCGAGCACACCGCCGCCGCCGCCGCGTCGCTGGGTCAGGTCCATAAGGCCATCGGGCCGGACGGGCGGGAACTTGCCTGCAAGCTGCAATATCCCGACATGGCCTCGGCGGTGGAGGCCGACCTGCGGCAGCTCGGCCTGATCTTCGCGATCTTCGAGCGAACCGACAGCGCCATCTCCACCCGCCAGATCCAGAAGGAGATCGGCGCCCGCCTGCGCGAGGAACTGGATTACGAACGCGAGGCCAAGCACGCCCGACTCTACCGGTCGATGCTGGACGGCACGCCCGGCGTCCATGTGCCGGACGTGGTGCCGGAGCTGTCGACCAGGCGGCTGCTGACCATGGGATGGGTGCATGGCCGCAAGATCCTGGACTTCGTCGCCGAGCATCCCGAGGCGCGCGACGAACTGGCGATGAACATGTTCCGGGCCTGGTATGTGCCCTTCTACAATTACGGCGTCATCCACGGCGACCCGCATCTGGGCAACTACACGGTACGGTCCGACCGCTCGATCAACCTGCTCGATTTCGGCTGCATCCGCGTCTTCAAGCCCAGCTTCGTCAAGGGCGTGATCGACCTTTACAATGCGCTGCGCACCGACAACCGCGAGCAGGCTGTGGAGGCCTACCGCACCTGGGGTTTCGTCAACCCGTCGAACGAGCTGGTCGACGTGCTGAACATCTGGGCGCGCTTCGTCTATGCCCCGATCATGGAGGACCGCCAGCGCAAGATCGAAGAAACCAACGGCGGCCATTACGGCCGCGAGACGGCGGGCAAGGTCCATGCCGAACTGCGCCGCGTCGGCGGTGTGGAGATCCCGCGCGAGTTCGTCTTCATGGACCGCGCCGCGGTCGGACTGGGCTCGGTCTTCCTGCATCTGAAGGCGGAGCTGAACTGGTACCAGATGTTTCAAGGGCTGATCCGCGACTTCGATGTCGACACGCTGACGGTGCGGCAGAGCGCTGCGCTGACGGCTCAAGGGCTGCCCCCAGCGGATTGAGAATAAATCGCAAGCGAGCCCAACCTCCTAATCAATGACCAGCCAATCAATATAAAGACGAAACCATCCGGAAATCTTTCGACACACCATCCAGATTTTTATGGCTTTTTATTTGAACGCGAACGGAACCGCTCGACAGCATCGTTATTGATCACTTATTCAAAAACAGGATGCCTGACAGCGGGTCCGTCGACCCTCCGCTTCGTCCGGCCTGATCCAATTCAGCTGGTTGGAGCGAGGGATATATAAGAATGTCGATCAAGCGCAGACTGTCGGTCGCAATGGCCCTGATTGCGGCTATCCTGCTGTTCTCGATGGCGGCGACCTGGATGACGGTGCGCGAGGAGCACGACTCGCTGAACACCATGGAAAGTTCGGCTGACCGAGTGACGGAAAACGGTCTGGAACTGGTCAGGTCGATCAAGGAAATCCAGATCCACGTCATCCAGGTTCAGCAATGGCTGACCGATGTGTCCGCCACCCGCGGGCTCGACGGGCTGGACGACGGTCCGGCCAAGGCGACCGAACATGCCGAAGGGTTCAAAGCCGAGATCGCGCGTGCCGCGGCGCTCGCCTCCACGCTCGGCCTGACCGACGTTCAGGAGGCGTTGCGCGAGACGGCAGGCGCGTTCGCCCCCTATTACGACACCGGCAAGCGGATGGCCGAGGCCTTTGTCGCCGACGGCCCGGCTGGCGGCAACCGTCTGATGGGCGAGTTCGACAAGACGGCCGAAGCCATCACCGACAGCCTGGAAGCCCTGGTCAGCAAGACAGATACGGCCGCCGCCGCGGAGATCGCCAAACTGAACCGGTCGATCGACACTGTGCGGGCCGATGTCGATTCGCTGAAGCTGGTGGTGATTGCCGGCGGCCTGATCGGGCTGGCCGCCTGCCTGGGCACCGCCATCATGACGGCGCGCGGCGTCACCCGCCCGCTGTCCGCCATGACCGACGCAATGCATCGTCTGGCCGAGGGCGACACTGCCGTAACTGTACCGGCCGAAGGGCGATCCGACGAAATCGGAGCGATGGCATCGGCCTTGGTCGTCTTCAAAGGCAATGCCGTTGAAAAACGCCGCCTGGAGGAGGAGCAGCGCAATGCCGACCTGCGGGCCGAGGAAGAGCGCATCCAGGCCATGCGGCAACTGGCCGACCGGCTGGAGCAGGGAATTGGCGGCATCCTGCGCACTGTCGCCGGAGAAGCGCGAGTGCTGCAACAGGCGGCGAAGATGATGACCGACACGGCGGACCAGACCAATATCCGGTCGGAAGCGGTCGCCGCCGCCACCCAGCAGACCTCCGCCAGCGTCGAGACGGTCGCCGCCGCGGCGGAGGAACTGTCGGCATCGGTCGGGGAGATCGGGCGCCAGGTTTCTCAATCGGCGGGCATCGCCGAGGAGGCGGTGGAGCGCGCGCGGCACGCCAACACCAAGGTCGACGGGTTGGCCGCCGCGGCCCGGCAGGTCGGGGACGTGGTCCAGTTGATCAATTCCATCGCTTCGCAGACCAATCTGCTGGCGCTGAACGCCACCATCGAGGCAGCGCGGGCGGGAGAGGCCGGCAAGGGATTTGCCGTGGTGGCGAGCGAGGTGAAGAATCTCGCCAACCAGACCGCCAAGGCGACCGAGGAGATCTCCGCCCAGATCACCGCCATCCAGACCGCCACTGGCGAGGCAGTTTCCGACATCCAGGGCATCACGCGCGTCATCGAATCGATGAACGACATCGCGACCGGTATTGCCGGAGCCGTTTCGCAGCAGGCCGCCGCGACCGGGGAGATCGCCCGCAACGCACAGCAGGCCTCCACCGGCACCCGCGACGTGAACCACAACATCACCGGCGTGTCGGCTGCCGCGGGGGAGACCGGCACCGCCGCCAAGAATGTGCTGAACGCCTCCACCACCCTGTCGCAGGAAGCGGTGGCGATGGAGCGTCAACTTGCCGACTTCCTGTCGCAACTGCGCGCGGCTTGAGAATTGCGGATCGGAACGGGGCCGGTGCGGCAGGACTGTGTCCCGTTCCTGTCCCTTCACAACGGGGGGCGGTTCGGTCTATAGCTTGCCCCTCCCATGAAGACCGCCGATTTCGACTTCGACCTGCCGCCCGACCGGATCGCCGAGCATCCCGTCCGGCCGCGTGACGCCGCCCGCCTGCTGGAGGTGGGTCCGACCTCGTGCGACCTCCCCTTGCGCGACCACATCGTGCGCGACCTGCCCTCGCTGTTGCAGCCGGGCGACCTGATGGTCGTGAACGACACCCGCGTCATCCCGGCCCGGCTCGACGGCCGGCGCGGCGAGGTGGCGGTGGAGATCACGCTGCACAAGCGGCTGGGCGAACGGGACTGGGCGACCTTCTCAAAGCCCGGCAAGCGGCTGAAGCCCGGCGACATCATCGTCATCGCAGATGACTTCAGCGCCGAGGTGATCGCCAAGGACGGCATGGAGGTGCGGCTGCGCTTCTCCGCCGGCGGGGCTGATCTCATGGAGGCTCTGCACCGCCATGGCCGCATGCCGCTGCCGCCCTATATCCGCCGCAAGGCCGACGAAGGCGACAACGCCGATTACCAGACCGTCTTCGCCGCCCGCGAGGGCGCCGTCGCCGCCCCCACAGCCGGGCTGCACTTCACGGCCGATCTGCTGGCGGCGCTGGACGAGCGCGGCGTGCGGCGGGTGCCGGTGACGCTGCATGTCGGCGCCGGCACCTTCCTGCCGGTGAAGGTCGACGACATCGCAGACCACAAGATGCACAGCGAATGGGGCGAGATCTCTCCCGAGACCGCCGCCGCGGTGAACGAGACGCGCAAGGCCGGCGGCCGGATCGTCTCTGTCGGCACCACGGCACTGCGCATCCTGGAGACGGCCGGCCGGACGGACGGGACTCTGGTTCCCTTCAGCGGCGACACCGACATCTTCATCACCCCCGGCTACCGTTTCCGCATCGTCGATCTGCTGTGGACCAACTTCCACCTGCCGAAATCGACCCTGTTCATGCTGGTCTGCGCCTTCGCCGGCTATGACCGCATGCGGGCGGCCTATGGGCATGCCATCGACACCGACTATCGCTTCTTCAGCTACGGCGACGCCTCGCTGCTGCACAGGACGGACCCAACATGACCGGCATCGGCTTTGACCTTCTGGCGACCGACGGGCGGGCGCGGCGCGGCCGCGTCACCACAGCCCACGGCACCATCGAGACGCCGGCCTTCATGCCGGTCGGCACCGCCGCGACGGTGAAGGCGATGACCACCGACGCGGTGGCCTCGACCGGAGCGGAGATCCTGCTGGGCAACACCTACCACCTGATGCTGCGCCCGACCGCGGAGCGGGTGGCGCAACTGGGTGGCCTGCACCGTTTCATGAATTGGGACAAGCCGATCCTGACCGACAGCGGCGGCTTCCAGGTGATGAGCCTGTCGGACCTGCGCACCATGTCGGAGGAAGGCGTCACCTTCAAATCGCACCTGGACGGCAGCCGCCACCACCTGACGCCGGAGCGCTCCATCCAGATCCAGCACATGCTGGACAGCAACATCACCATGTGCCTGGACGAGTGCACGCCCTTCCCGGCGACCGAGGCGCAGGCCGAATCCTCCATGCGGCTGTCGATGCGCTGGGCGCGGCGCAGCAAGGACGCCTTCGTCGAGCGGCCCGGCTACGGCCTGTTCGGCATCGTCCAGGGCAGCGTCTATCCGGAACAGCGGGCGGAGAGCGTCACCGCCCTGACCGACATCGGTTTCGACGGCTACGCCATCGGCGGGCTGGCGGTCGGCGAAGGCCAGGAGACGATGTTCCGCGTGCTCGACTTCACTGAGCCGCTGATGGTCAAGGACCGCCCGCGCTACCTGATGGGCGTTGGCCGGCCGAGCGACCTGATCGGCGCGGTGCGGCGCGGCGTCGACATGTTCGACTGCGTGATGCCGACGCGGTCGGGTCGCACCGGTCAAGCCTTCGTCCGCCGCGGCACCATCAACATCCGCAACGCCCGCCACGCCCATGACGAGCGACCGCTCGATGCCGAATGCGGCTGCACGACTTGCCGAAGCTACAGCCGAGGCTATCTGCATCATCTGTTCAAGGCGGACGAGATGCTGGGGCCGATGCTGCTGACCTGGCACAACCTGCATTACTACCAGGACGTGATGCGGACGATGCGGCAAGCCATCGCGGCCGGCACCTTCGAGGAGGTCGCCAGCGCCATGGAAGCCCGCATGAACGAGGGCGACATCGAAGCAACCGTGGACCCCATCGCCAAGCCCGGCAAGCCGCCGAAGCAAGGCCGCCCGCCGAAGGCAGGCAAAGACACCGCTCCGCCGAAGGCGGACGAGAGCATCGAGCCGCCCGAAGCGGAACGGGTGGAAGAGGAAAAAGCCGATGAGTGAGAACATCTATGCCGGCCTGACCCAGCTCGGCGGCTCCACAATCCAGCCCAGGACGCCGGAAGAGGCGGTGCTGGAGCGGGTGCCGAACCCGAACAGCGGCACCCCCTATTGCGTGCGCTTCACCGCACCCGAATTCACTTCGCTTTGCCCGATCACCGGCCAACCCGACTTCGCCCATCTGGTCATCGACTATGTGCCGGGCGACTGGCTGGTCGAATCGAAGTCGCTGAAGCTGTTCCTGACCAGCTTCCGCAACCATGGCGCCTTCCACGAGGCCTGCACGGTGGGCATCGGCAAGCGGCTGGTGGACGAACTGTCGCCGGTCTGGCTGCGCATCGGCGGCTACTGGTATCCGCGCGGCGGCATCCCCATCGACGTGTTCTTCCAGACCGGGGAGCCGCCGAAGGGCGTCTGGATCCCGTCGCAGGACGTGCCGACCTACCGTGGCCGCGGCTAAGCCCGCCCCACTGTCTTCCGCCGACCCGGCACGGCTGCGGAACGCCATCCGCGACCGCGCGCTGGCGGCAGGGTTCGACGCGGTGGGCTTCGCCCCGGCAGCGCTGGGGCCGGAGGCGCGCGAGCGTCTCGCGCAGTTCGTTGCCGAGGGCCGGCACGGCGACATGGGCTGGATGGCCGAGCGCAGCGACCAGCGCAGCCATCCGCAGTCGCTGTGGGACGAGGCCCGCACCGTCATCGCGCTCGGCACCAGCTACGCCCCGCACGACGACCCGCGCCGTCTGGCGGAGCATCCCGACCGCGGCATCGTCTCGGTCTATGCCCGCAACCGCGATTACCACGATCTCGTGAAGGGGCGGCTGAAGACGCTGGCGCAATGGCTGGCGCACCAGACCAAGGCCGGGGTGAAGGTGTTCGTCGACACCGCCCCGGTGATGGAAAAGCCGCTGGCGGCGCAGGCCGGGCTGGGCTGGCAGGGCAAGCACACCAATCTGGTGTCGCGCGACCATGGTTCCTGGCTGTTCCTGGGCGAGATCTACACGACGTTGGAGCTGCCTCCCGACCCGCCGGCACGCGACCGCTGCGGCTCCTGTGACCGCTGTCAGGTCGCCTGCCCGACCGCCGCCTTCCCGGCGCCATATCAGATCGACGCCCGGCGCTGCATCAGCTATCTGACCATCGAGCACAAGGGGCCGATCCCCGACGATCTCAAGCCACTGATGGGAAACCGCATCTATGGCTGCGACGATTGTCTCGCCGCCTGCCCCTGGAACAAGTTCGCCCGCGCGACGGCTGAGCCCGCGTTCCTGCCGCGGGCCGAACTGACAGCGCCGCGGCTGGGCGATCTGGCGCAATTGGACGATGCCGGCTTCCGGCAGGTGTTCAGCGGTTCTCCCATCAAGCGCATCGGCCGTGACCGCTTCGTCCGCAATGTCCTGATTGCCATTGGCAACAGCGGCGACCTGTCACTGAAGCCGGTGGCGGAAGCTCTGGTACAGGATACCAGCGAGGTGGTGCGCGAGTCCGCCGGGTGGGCGCTGGGCCGGTTGAACGGCGCGAAGGGCACGGACGCCTGAACGGCATTCCCTCCGCCTCCACCGGCTCCGGTCTCCCTGTCGCCGTCGATGCAGTTGCTTTATCGTATGAACAGGACTGTGACCACGCTGCTCCGACCCAGCCCGGCGCCGCCGCGCTGCTGCCCCGGCCATCGAACGAGTGGAGACCCGCCGTCGCCCTCCCCGCTCACCATCATGAATACGGACCCGCCCAACCGGAGGAGCTGAGCGCCGTCGCCCGGCTGGCGCGGCTCGGTTTCGGGCTGTCGCGCGATCTGTTCGACCGCTATGCCGGCCTGTTCGGCATCGACAGCATCCGCGTTCTCCGTGTTCCGCGCTCCACCGGTACCACGCTGGCCGCCTGTGCCGCCTATTGGACGATGAACCAATGGTTCGGCGGACGGCCGGTCCCGGTGCAGGCCATCGCCATGGTGGCTGTCGACCCGGCCCTGCGCGGCATCGGCCATGGCAGTGCGCTGATGCGGGCCCTGCTGCTGGAAGGACGCCAAGCCGGAGCAGCGCTGGCGGTCCTCTGCCCGGCTACCCTTCCATTTTACCATCGGCTCGGCTTCGGCCGAGGCGGCGTTACGTGCCGGTGGAGCGCACCGCCGTCGGCTTTCGTTCAGTCCGGGGCAACCGCCAACGACCTTTGGCCTGCGGACCCGCTCGATGCCCTGCCGCTGGCGATGCTCCGCAAACCTTTGCTGGCGGAGCAGAACGGTCTGCCGGAACGGACCGAGGCGCTGTGGACGCTTGCCCTCTGTCCGGATGGTGAGCCTGCGGAGCTTTACCGCAACCGGCATGGCTATATCGCTGTGACGCCGCCCCAGGACCGGCGCCTCGCCGTCGCCGATCTCTGCCTGCCCTCGGCACGGGCGCTCAAGCCGGCCATGGCCATGTTGTCGGACTTCCGGGCGCAAGTGGACCGGGTGACATGGACCGGCGGGCCGGATGACCCGATGGCTCTGCTTGCCGGCGATGGCGTGACGTTGGCGTGTAGGGAGGAGTGGCTGGTTCGTCCCCTTGATGTCGGCAAGGCGCTTGCGGCGAGAGGCTACGCCGCCGACATACAGGAGTATGCTATTTTTGAGATAAATGACGAATTGATTTTCGATAATTGCGCGCGCCACCACCTAGAGGTTGCTAGTTCTGTCGGATATATCTCGAAAACAGCGCAAGTTGTTGACCCGCCGGCTCGGATCGGCACTGCCGCTTTCGCCAGTCTGTTCACGGGGCATGCAAGCGCTCGCGCACTTTGGAGTGCTGGTTTGCTTCATGGTGAAGAAAAGATGATCGACCGTTTGCACCGCGTATTTCGCGGTGCACCGGGTTGGATGCCCGACCGCTTCTGAAATAAGTGGGATTCCTGACCTGAATCAAACCGGACGTTAACCGACCTGTGGTTCAATCGTCCGAATGATCGGGGAGAAGCGTCGCCACTCGCGATGCCATCGGGGAGTCCATAATCCATGACGATCGGAACGCGGATCGCGCTTGGCTTTGCCGCCGTGCTGCTCCTGACGGTTGGCGTGGCGTTCGTCGGCTGGAACAGCCTGAGCACCTACGCCGAACGGGTCGGCCTGGAAGCCCATACCGCCGACCTCGACACCAGGTTGAAGTCGGTGCGGCTGGAGGAGGCGCGATTCGTTACCGAACGCGACGCCAAGGCCGCGACCAACGTTCCAGGCATGTTGGACGCCCTCCAGGCCGAAGCCCAGCAGACCCGTGCCGCCCTGAACGACGGCGAGGGCCGCCGGCTGCTGGACGAGGTGCTGTCCGGCATCGACGGCTATCGTGCCGCCTTCAACAATTTCGTCGCCCAGGACGGCGAAGCCCACGCCCGCACCGCCAGCATGGAAATGCGCGCCCGCGCCCTGCGTGAGATCGCCGAGAAGATCGGCAAGCAGCAGTCGGAGCGCTATGACCTGAACATGGCCAGCAAGCGCGACGCCGACACCGAACTGCGCCACAGCATGGACACGGCGGAGCGCGCGAACCGCGTCATCGAACGGGTGCTGGAGGTCCGGCGCCAACAGAGCGAGCTGCGCCGCAATGCGGACCAGCCCCTGGCCGACCGGATCGTCGCGGCGCTGGACGAGTTGGTGGAGATCACCGACACCGTCGCGAAGGACCTCGTCGGCACCAATGACGAGGAATCCGCTGCCCGGATCGCCGGCGACGCCCGCGCCTACCACGACACCGTGCGCGCCCTGCACAGCAAGGGCATTGCCGCGCTGACCGAGGTCGGCGTCGCCTCCGGGCTGGACGAGGCGGCCCGTGGCGTTCAGGAGCGCGCAATGGAGCTCCAGAAGAACCAGGCCATGGTGACCGAGGCATTGACCGAAGCCTCGAAATACGCCCAGAGCGAGGTTAACGAGGCCGTCATGCTGCGCGGTCTGGCAATGCGGCTGGTGCAGGACGCCCAATCGGCGATGCTGGCCCAGCGCGATTTCCTGCTGACCGGCTCGGCGGACGCCAAAGTCGCGGCTGCCGCCGCGGTGAAGGAGATCCTGGCGATTGCCGGACAGGCCGGCGCCGTCCTGGTCGATCGGGAAGGGCGGGCGCTGATCGCCGCCATCACCGAGGCCGCCCGCGCTTTCGACTCGGAATTCACCGCGCTGTCCTCCGCCGTCGCCAAACAGCACGACGCATCGGTGGCAATGGCCAAGGCATCGGCCGCGGTCAGCGGTCAGGTGGGGCGTCTGGTCACCCTGCAGCGCGAGGACCGCGAAGCCGGCCGCGCCAGCGCCGGCATGGTGATCGCCATCGGTGCGGCGGTGGCGCTGCTGCTGGGCGCGCTGATGGCCTGGATCATCGACCGCGCCATCACCCATCCGTTGCACGCCATGACCGGAGCCATGGGCCGGCTCGCCGAAGGCGACCTGAGCGTCGACGTTCCCGGTAGCGACCGCAAGGACGAGTTGCGCAACATGGCCGCCGCCATGACCATCTTCAAGAACAATGCCCTGGAGATGCGGCGGATGGAGCGCGAGCGGGAGGAAATGCGCATCCAGATCGACGCCGACCGCCGCCGGACGATGAACGAGTTCGCCAACGGCTTCGAACAGGCCGTGTCGGGCGTGGTGACGTCGCTGACCGAATCGGCCGGCTCGCTGGGCCGCGACGCGCAGGAGATGTCGTCGGATGCCGCGCTGACCACCGCGAAATCCACCGCCGTCGCCACCGCCTCTCAGCAGGCGACCGCGAACGTGCAAACAGTCGCTGCGGCGGCGGAGCAACTGTCGGCCTCGATCGCCGAAATCTCCCGCCAGTTGAACGCCAGTTCCGCCACCGCGTCGGGGGCGGCCGACAAGGCGGTTCAGACCAACAGCATCGTCGAGGGGCTGTCGATGGCCGCCGAACGCATCGGTCAGGTCGTCGGCCTGATCGGTGAGATCGCCGAACAGACCAACCTGCTGGCACTCAACGCCACCATCGAAGCCGCCCGCGCCGGCGAGGCCGGCAAGGGCTTCGCTGTGGTGGCAACCGAGGTGAAGAACCTCGCCGGCCAGACCGCCAAGGCGACCGAGGAGATTTCCGCCCAGGTCGCCGAGATGCAGACCGCCACCAGCAGCGCGGTGGAGGCGATCCGCACCATCTCCGATGCGGTGACCGCGATCAGCGGCACGGTGACGGACATCGCCCTCGAAATGGAGCAACAAGGCAGCGCCACGCGCGAGATCGCCCAGAATGTCCAGCAGGCGGCAGAAGGAACCCAGCAGGTGATGCGCAACATCGCCGAGGTGACGACCGCCGCCACGAAGACCGGTGGCGCCGCCGATGCGGTTCTGGATGCCAGCCGGACGCTCGCGACCCAGGCCGACCGCTTGCGCGGCGAGGTTCAAGGCTTTCTGAACAAGGTACGGACGGCCTGAAGGTTCGTGAACCGCACCCTTACGCGGCCGTCAAGCGGCGGCCGCGGACCAGCGCCGGATCGGCGCACGGGAAAGAGCGGAGTTGCCGTAGGCACGCAACGTGGTGACCTCCGCACCGATCCAGTCCGGCAAAGGCACCGTCTGGTCTGGGGTCTGCAACTCCACCTCGGCAATGACCAGACCGGAATTCTCGCCGTCGAAGACGTCGATCTCCCAGCAGAGGCCGTCCTGGCAATGGCGGTAGCGGGTCTTTTCGATCACCCGGCCTTCGCAGCCGTGAAGTAGGAGTTGGCGCGCGAAATCCAGATCCAACGGGTGTTCAACCTCGTCCCGGCAAGCCCCGCGCTTCAGAGATTTGATGGTCAGTGTCGCCCGGTCTTCCGCAATGCGGACACGGACCGTGCTGACGCCATCGGACGGCAGGTATCCCTGAACCATTCGGACGCCATTCCGGCAGAGATGCCGGACATCCTTGCGGACGAGAAAGCGCCGCTCGATTTCCAGTGCCATGGCTAGGCCCTTCGGACGATCTTGCCGACGACCCTAGCTGAAAGTCCTCACCGGCTTCAACCTCGTTGCCCTGTGTGCAGCGCAACCGAGCCTGCATGCATCCGCATTATGCCGTGACGATCGGTCGCAACAGCCTGGAGATTGCGCTATCGTCGGGCAATGAACCCCGATCTCTCCGCAATGATTCCTTGGGCCGCGATCCCCTGGCTGATCCTGTTCGCCTTATATGGGTTGCCACTGCTGCATGTGGCGTTGTCGCGCCGGGGTGGCGGGTGGCGTCCACCGGCCGGATCACGCTGCCCGTTCGGACCGCGCGCCGGGTGGCTGGTGATGGTGCTGATGCTGGGACCGGTCGGATGGCTGATGTTCGCGCTCCGCCGGCCCCGCCGCCCATCGGGCAGATAACATCAGGCTGACAGGTTGCGGATCAGATCCGGCCCATCAGCAGCAGAACGATCAGGACGATCAGCAGCACGCCGAGGATGCCGCTGGGACCATAGCCCCAGCCGCGGCTGTGCGGCCAGGCCGGAACGGCGCCGAGAAGCATCAGAATGAGGATGATGAGCAGAATCGTGCCGAGCATGGCCCTCTCCCTTATGATGGAGCATTTGTAACGGACAAGCGGAACCTCAACGGGATCCTCTGGACTTTGTTCCTGTCAGGCTCGAACGTGACGGTTCGCCACCACCAAGGAGGGATGCCGCCCCACCGGCGCTCCCCGAACGCGACACTGCCGATCTTTCGGCGAGTTCGCCCCTGTTGACGGATGGCTTGTGGCCGCTTAGGCTCCAATCCATGAACGTGCATCGCATCGACGGCATTCTGCGAATTAGCGGCCCGGTTCTCCTTTGAGAGCCGGGGATTTCGCTCGTCCAGTCCGCAGAACCGTCTGAAGGCCCGATCACGCCATGTCCAGCACCGTGAACACCAATTCCCTGAATGCCAACTCTGTGAATACCGCCCCCGTGTCCGCTTCGGACACGCGCGCCACCGCACCCGGCCGCCGGGTTGTCTTTTCCCTGGTCGCCGACGCCGATCCCGGCACCCTGCCCCGCGTTCTGGAATATGTCGCCAAGCGTGGACTCGTCCCGCTGGCCCTGCACAGCCGGTTGACCGGCGACATGCTCGACATCGCCATGGAGGTTGGCGATCTGCCCCAGGCGGAAACCGACCATGTCGGCCGTTGCCTGGCACAGATCCCGATGGTGGCGCGCGTCACCGTGACCGAACTGGCTGCCGAAGCAGCGGCAGCCGAGCGGTTCGCCGAATTGGTCGCGGCAGAATAGGAAAAAGGGATGAGGAAGCCGGTCAGACCGGCTTCCGCGCCTCGTCCTCGGGCGTCACTGCTTCCGAAGCCTGCGACACGCCCTCCTGCGTTTCCGGCGGCGGTTCGCCGATTTCCGTGCGCATCAGCTCCGCGGCCCGTTGCAATTTGCGGAACTGCGCGATGGAGAATGGCAGGCTGACCATGTAGGCGATGCCGACGATGGACAGCGTCCACCAGGGCTGGCTGACCATCATCGCCGCCAGCAGGCCGACGCCGGCCAGGGCCGGCACGACCCAATGGGCCGGGACCCGCGCGCCCTTGAAGGAGAAGGTCGGCAGGATGCTGACCATCAGCCCGCCGATCAGCAGGGTCCATGGCACGATGACGGCCGGATGGCCGGGGAACTCCGGCCCGATCTCGAACCCCAGGATCATCGGCAGCAGCACGAGGCCGGCCCCGGCCGGCGCCGGCACCCCGGTGAAATAGTTGTAGGCCCAGGGCGGCAGGTCGACCACGCCGAGCCGCGAGTTGAAGCGTGCCAGCCGCAGGGCGCAGCACACGGCATAGGCCATGGCGGCGATCCAGCCCAGGCTGCCGGCGCCGTTCAGCCCCCACAGATACATCATGAAGGCCGGGGCGACGCCAAAGCTGATGGCGTCGGACAGGCTGTCCAGTTCCGCCCCGAACTTGCTCTGCCCGTTCAGCAGACGGGCGATCCGCCCGTCCAGCGCGTCCAGGATGGCGGCGATGACGATGGCGATGACCGCCGGCTCCCACCGCTCCTGCATTGCGAATCGGATCGCGGTCAGGCCGGAGCAGAGCGCCAGCACCGTCAGCACGTTCGGCAACAGGTGGTTGATCGACAGCCCTTTCAGCCGCGGGTGCGGTCGGCCGGGACGGCGCGCCCGGTGCGGGCGGAAGATCTGCTGGCGGAAGACGGGCGGTCGTTTCATCGCCGCACATCCCCCTGCCGCTGCGCTTCGGTCCCGTTCAGGTCGGCCAGGATCGTCTCGCCGCCGAT
>Ga0206117_100282_pt1 | contig 68337 bp, 61 predicted proteins | sample 3A5Ametagenome_FD_177997 | JGI IMG/M metagenome (GOLD analysis project Ga0206117, IMG submission 177997) | Enriched microbial communities from leaf-cutter ant dump, University of Wisconsin, Madison, United States - 3A5A | ecosystem: Environmental > Terrestrial > Nest > Insects nest > Nest dump... | reverse complement strand
GTGGGGCTTCAAGGCATCACCGTCACCGAAGCCAAGGGCTTCGGCCGGCAGAAGGGCCACACCGAGCTCTATCGGGGCGCCGAATATGTCGTCGACTTCCTGCCGAAGGTGAAGATCGAGGTCGTCATGACCGACGACATGGTCGCCAAGGCCGTCGACGCGATCCGCAACGCGGCCCAGACCGGTCGCATCGGCGACGGCAAGATCTTCGTGTCGCCGGTGGAGGATGCCATCCGTATCCGTACCGGCGAATCCGGCAACGACGCAATCTGATGCCATGCCCGGCCACCGTAAGGGTGGCCACCGGGCCCAAGGCTAGGACAACCCAGGGAAATTGGGGCGCTCCAACCAGCCACCACATGGCCGGGAAGCGCCCTGGCAAGACCAGAAAACCCGAAAGGAAGGGCAAATGACCACTGGTGCTGACGTTTTGAAAATGATCAAGGACAACGACGTCAAGTTCGTTGACCTGCGTTTCACGGACCCGAAAGGCAAGTGGCAGCACGTGACGTTCGACATCGGCCTCGTCGACGAGGACATGTTCGAGAACGGCACCGCCTTTGACGGCTCGTCGATCGCCGGCTGGAAGGCCATCAACGAATCCGACATGACGCTGGTCCTCGATCCGGAGACGGCGTTCATCGATCCGTTCTTCGCTCAGACCACGCTGGTCATCGTCTGCGACATCGTCGACCCCGCCTCCGGCCAGTCCTACAGCCGCGATCCTCGCTCGATCGCCAAGAAGGCCGAGGCCTACGTTGCCTCGCTCGGCATCGGCGACACCGTGTTCTTCGGACCGGAAGCCGAGTTCTTCGTGTTCGACGACGTCCGCTTCTCGGCGACGCCCTACAACACGGGCTTCAAGCTGGACATGGTCGAACTGCCGACCAACGGCGACACCGAGTACGAATCCGGCAACCTCGGCCACCGCGTCCGCACCAAGGGCGGCTACTTCCCTGTTCCGCCGATCGACAGCCTGCAGGACATGCGTTCCGAGATGCTGTCGGCCATGGCCGAGATGGGCGTCGTCGTGGAAAAGCACCACCACGAAGTCGCCTCTGCCCAGCATGAGCTCGGCATGAAGTTCTCGACGCTGACCCGCATGGCCGACCACCTGCAGATCTACAAGTACGCGATCCATCAGGTTGCCCATGCCTACGGCAAGACGGCCACGTTCATGCCGAAGCCGGTGTTCGGCGACAACGGTTCGGGCATGCACGTCCACCAGTCGATCTGGAAGGACGGCAAGCCGGTGTTCGCCGGCAACCAGTACAACGACCTCAGCGAGACCTGCCTCTACTACATCGGCGGCATCCTGAAGCACGCCAAGGCGATCAACGCCTTCTCCAACCCGTCGACCAACAGCTACAAGCGTCTGGTGCCGGGCTACGAGGCTCCGGTTCTGCTCGCCTACTCGGCTCGTAACCGTTCGGCGTCCTGCCGCATCCCCTACACGACGAACCCGAAGGCCAAGCGCGTCGAGACCCGCTTCCCGGATCCGGCCGCCAACCCCTACCTCTGCTTCGTCGCGCTGCTGATGGCCGGCCTTGATGGTATCAAGAACAAGATCCATCCGGGCGATGCCATGGACAAGAACCTCTACGACCTGCCGCCGGAAGAGCTCAAGTCCATCCCGACCGTCTGCGGCTCGCTGCGTGAGGCCCTCGCCTCGCTCGATGCCGACCGCGACTTCCTGAAGGCCGGTGGTGTCATGGATGACGACTTCATCGACAGCTGGATCGAGCTGAAGATGGAAGAGAACATGCGCTACGAGATGACGCCGCATCCGATCGAGTTCGACATGTACTACTCGGTCTGAGGCACGTCCTTGGATAGGCCGGGCGCCCTTGCGGCGCCCGGTTTCGATGAGAGCCGCCCACCGCAAGGTCGGGCGGCTTTTCCATGCCTGCGCGAGCATAGACGACCGCCAGCCTTTTCCTCGCGCCGTCATGGGCTTATGCTCGCCGGAGTTTGAAAAGGAGAGCGGAACATGCCCGACAAGCCCCCTATCGGTCCGTCGACCCAGCTGTGCATGTCGTTGGCCGGTCGACCGGGAAAGTTCGGCTCGCGTTTCCACAACCGGCTCTACGAGCTCACCGGGCTCGACTATGTGTACAAGGCTTTCACCACCCGGGACCTGACGGCGGCGATCGGCGGCGTGCGGGCGCTCGGCATTCGCGGCTGTGCCATCTCCATGCCCTTCAAGGAAGCGGTCATCCCTCTGCTCGACCATATCGAAGGGTCGGCCGCGGCGATCGACAGCGTCAACACCATCGTCAACGACGAGGGATGGCTGACCGGCTACAACACCGACTATAGCGCCGTGCTCGATCTGCTCGATCGGGCCGAAGTCGCCCCCTCGACACCCTTCCTGCTCGCCGGCTCGGGCGGCATGGCCAAGGCGGTGGCGGCGGCCTTGCGCAATCGTGGCCATCGGTCCGGCGTGATCGTCGCCCGCAACGTGACGACTGGACGAGCTCTCGCCGATCTCTACGGCTTCGACTGGGCGCAAACGTCCGAGGGGCTGACCGCGCCGCTGATCATCAACGCAACGCCCGTCGGAATGGCAGGCGGTGTCGAGGCGGAGCTCCTCGCCTTTCCGTCCAGCGCGATCGAGGCGGCGGAGACGGTTTTCGACGTCGTGGCGCTACCGGTCGAAACGCCGTTGATGCGAGCAGCGGCTTCAGCCGGGCGCAAGCGCATTTCCGGCGCCGACGTTGCCGTGCTGCAGGCGCTCGAGCAATTCGTGCTCTACACGGGCGTGCACCCCAGCGAGGAACAGGTGAAGGACGCCGCCACGTTTGCACGGAGCGCCTGACCGGTCAGGCCGCCAGGATTTCGGGCGCCTCCCGCTCAATCAAGCGGAACACCGTGGTGGAAACCGCGCCGGTCACCACGATAGACGCACCGGTAAACACCGGGTCCATCACGGAGACCATCAGGATCTGAACCGTCATCCGGCCCAGGCCGAGCAGATGGAAGAGCGCGGCAAACAGCAGGCCGACGCAGACCAGGGCGATGAAGCCGGCAACGGCGTAGACAAGCCATATGCCCAGGAGCCGCCATCGGCGCCCCTCGGTCGCCAGCCAGCTCGCATGCATGCTTTCCGATATGCCGAACTGCCGAAGCGCCAGAGCGGGCAAGGCCAATGAGAACGCAATCCAGGCGAAAAGCCCCGGAATGAGCAGCATGAGCATTCCGACGATCACGACAAAACCCATCAGGAGCGCCATCGCCAGGTAGTCCCAGAACCGGCGAGAGGCGATCCATAGCGCCTGCACCGCCTGCAAAGGCGTACCGGAAAGCCGCCTGTCGGCAGCATGGATGGCGGCATAGTGAACAAAGCAGGCCGCCAAGGACATGGCGAGCGAGAAGAACAAGGCGATCAGGCTGGCGATCAAGCTCCCAGCCCCAAAGCCGTATTGCAGCATGACGCTCAGCAAGTTCAGGGCACCGCCAATGCCACTGAACATCAGCCAGAGGGAGATTGACTCCTGCCCCATCACCTTGGGCAGCAGCCGGAACACGCGACCGATCGTGAGTTGTCCTGATGCGAGCACGTTTCTGCCCCCACTCCGCGTCTTTCCATTGTCTAGGCGAAAATAACAGAACGCATCTCAACCAAAAGACGAAACTGGGGGTGACCATGTCTTTTGCGGGGAATGGTTAGCACGGATCCGGGCACAACCCTGTCGCGGTGGACTAGGCCCTCCATGGAAGGACAGAGACGACGCAACGACCGTCACTGCTTAGCTGTAACAAGCCTTCTCCACCTTGCCGATTGCCTTCGACGATCCCTTCAAGGCGAAGGTCGCCTTCGGCAGCAGGCCGGCCTTGTCGGTTACGGTCAACGGCCCGGCCGACTTCAGGATGCGGGCAAGGTCGCTGTCGCGACGCGGCGTCGCCGCCAGCACGCCGTCCATCGCCTCGTAGCGGAGCGTGACTTCGGCACTCAGCGAACCGCTCGCGAAGACGAAGTCGGACCGGTAGTTCATGTCGCCACCGGGGGGAAAATCGTCGCTCATGGTCGGCACGAAACGCAAGCCGAGTTTGCCCTCGCCGCCGCAGGTGATCAGCAGCATGTCGTCAGGCCGATCGATCGCGCAGATCGAAGCGGTCATCATCATGCCTTCCTCTTCCTGCTCCAGCCCGGCTTTCCAGCCGTCGCAGTCACCTGCCAGCGCCGGCGTCGCCAGGAAGGCAACGGCCACCGCCATTCCACGCATTTTCATGGTCCGTCTCCGGTTGGTCGGCGCATCAGGCACCCGCTCGCCGGTGCCTGCAAGCGCGACCTTCGGAGTCAGCCGTAACGCCGGGCCGCCTCGACGGCGAGGCCGGTCCCGACGGAGCCGAACACGTTGCCGGTGACGACGCGCGCCTCGGGCACCGACGCCAGAATGGCGGTGCGAACGTGCTCGAGCCGGGTGGAACCGCCTGTCAGGAACACGGCGTCGATATCGGTGGCTGCCACACCCGCCATTTCGAGACAGGCATCGACGCGAGCGCCGATGCGACTGGCAAGCTCGCCGGTGTGACGGACAAGCTCGGAATGGTCGATGTCGGTGGAAAGGCCACGCTCCAGCCAGTCGAAGGGCACGTTGACCGCGCCATGGTCTGCGACGGAAATCTTCGCCGCCTCCACGTCGATGGCGAGGGTGTGGCCGCGCTCGTCGTCGACCACCCGCATCAGGCGGTGGATGAGCTCCGGCTCGGCAGCGCGCTTTTCGAGATCGACGAGTTCGCGATGAACGCGTGGTTCGTAGAGGCGGTTGATCGCCGACCATGTGGCGAGGTCGTGATAATAGACCGAGGGCACGTCGAGCTCGCCGCGGGCGAGCTTGGAGCGGAAGCCGAGAAGCGGCATCACCGTGCCGAGACTGAGATGGCGATCGAAATCGGTGCCGCCGATGCGAACACCATCGTTGGCCAGCACGTCGGCGACGCGCTCGGTCTTCTTTGCCCGTTCCGGCCCGAGCCGGACAATGGAGAAGTCGGAGGTGCCGCCGCCGATGTCGGCGATCAGCGCCAGCTCTTCTCCGGAAAGCTGCTGCTCGTAATCGAGACTGGCCGCTATGGGCTCGTACTGGAAGGAAACTTCCTCAAAACCGAGATCGCGGGCGATGGAAAGCAGCGTCGCTTCCGCCAGGCGGTCGGCCTCCGGGTTGCCATCGACGAAATGTACCGGCCGGCCGTGGACGAGGTGGGTGAGCGGCGCATCCGCAGCCGCCTCGCCGCGCTTCTTCACTTCCGCGAGGTAACGCTTCAACACATCGCGGAACTTGACGCGGCTCTTGCCGACCAGCGTCGTCTCGTCCATCAGGGCCGAGCCGAGGACGGACTTCAGGGCCCGCATCAGGCGGCCGTGCTCACCGCCGACATAGGCGGCAATGGCGGCGCGACCGACCGCGATCGATCCGTCCTGGTAATAGAAGGTGGCGCTGGGCAGCGTGTCCTCGCCGCCTTCGAGACGCACCATGTCGGCCCGGCCGCCGGTGACGACGCCGAGGGTGGTATTGGACGTGCCGAAATCGAGGCCTGCCGCCGCCATGACCGCTCTCCGAATAATTGGGGGGCGGTTTCCCTAGCGCTTCGCGGCGTCGATTGCCAGCGGCAAAATCAAGCGAGCAGGAAGACCAGCGCCGTCAGCGACAGCAGCACCAGGACGGCCGGCAGTGCGAAGAGGCCGCCGGTCAGCGGCGGTTCGGCCACCACCTCCTGAAGATGGCGCCGCATGCCGCCAAGGCGATGGCCGGCGACGAAGGCATGGGTGTGGACGGCTCCGAGTTCCCGGAGCACGGCATCTTGATACTGGTTTCGACGCATGACAAACCACCAATGAACGTTCCGGAGCTTGCCGCCGCCAGGGTTAAGATCGCCTCAACGGCGTTGACGGTACCCGGATCTCCGGTGTACGAGCCGGAACACATATAGAACGAGATTGGCGCTTCCACCGCCGGCGTGGCAAACTCCTGAGCGCGCGAATCAGCCTTGCCCGGCGGAAGCGGGATGGCCGGCAACGCCGGCCCATGGACGAAGACGGAACGCATGGAAAAGGACGACCTGTTCGGAACACTCCCCCCGCCGGCAAGCACGGCGGCTCAGGCGGCGGCGGTGACCGTTCGCGCGCCCAAATCGGCGCGTGCGCGCGTCGAGACCCCGGCACCGGTGGAAGCCGTCTACGACGCGTCGGCCATCGAGGTTCTGGAGGGACTGGAGCCGGTGCGTCGGCGGCCGGGCATGTATATCGGCGGCACCGACGACAAGGCCATGCACCACCTGTTTGCCGAGGTGATCGACAACTCGATGGACGAGGCGGTTGCCGGCCATGCCTCGTGGATCGAGGTGCGCCTCGACGCCGACGGGTTCCTGACCGTCAACGACAACGGCCGCGGCATTCCAGTCGATCCGCATCCCAAGTTTCCCGGCAAGTCGGCACTCGAAGTGATCCTGTGCACGCTGCATGCCGGCGGCAAGTTCGACAGCAAGGTCTACGAGACGTCGGGCGGCTTGCACGGTGTCGGCGTTTCGGTGGTCAACGCCCTGTCCGAGTGGCTGGACGTCGAGGTGGCGCGCGGTCGCCAGCTCTACAAGCAAAGCTTCTCGCGCGGCGTGCCGCAGGGCGGCCTGCAGCGGCTCGGCGAAACCATGAACCGGCGCGGCACCAAGACCCGCTTCAAGCCGGACCCGCAGATTTTCGGAGAGGAAGCGCGGTTCGAACCGGCGCGCATCTTCACGATGGCCCGGTCGAAGGCCTATCTCTTTGGCGGTATCGAAATTCGCTGGTCCTGCGATCCCTCGCTGGTCGAAGGCTCGAAGACGCCGGCCGAGGCGGTATTCAAGTTTCCCGGCGGCCTCAAGGACTTCCTGGTCGAAGCGCTGGACGGCGAAAAGCGGGTCACCGACGACCTGTTTGCCGGCCGTGTCGGCACCGGCGGCCATGGCACCGTCGAATGGGCCGTCTCGTGGTTTGCCGGCGATGGCTTCGTCAACTCCTACTGCAACACCATCCCGACGCCGGATGGCGGCACCCACGAGCAGGGCCTTCGCCTCGCCCTCACCCGCTCGCTCAAGGCCTATGGCGAGATGGCCGGCAACAAGCGCGTCGCCCAGGTGATGCCCGAGGACGTGATGACCTCGGCCGGCGCCATGCTGTCGGTCTTCGTGCGCGAGCCCGAGTTCGTCGGCCAGACCAAGGACAAACTGTCCACCGCCGAGGCCGCCCGCATCGTCGAGACGGCGGTGAAGGACGCGTTCGACCATTGGCTGACCGCATCGCCGCAGCAATCCGGCCGCCTCCTCGACTGGATCGTCGAGCGCGCCGACGAGCGCCTGCGTCGCCGCCAGGAGAAGGACGTTCTGAGGAAGAGCGCGGTGCGCAAGCTGCGCCTGCCCGGCAAGCTCGCCGACTGCACACAGAACGCCGCGCAAGGGTCCGAGCTGTTCATCGTCGAGGGCGACTCGGCCGGTGGCTCGGCCAAGCAGGCGCGCGATCGCGCCAGCCAGGCGGTGATGCCGCTGCGCGGCAAGATCCTCAACGTGGCGAGTGCCGGCCGCGACAAGGTGACGGCCAATCAGTTGCTGTCCGACCTGTTGCAGGCACTCGGTTGCGGCACCCGCTCGCACTATCGGGAAGACGATCTCCGCTATGACAAGGTGATCGTGATGACTGACGCCGACGTCGACGGTGCCCACATCGCCTCGTTGCTGATCACGTTCTTCTATCGCGAGATGCCCCAGCTCATTCGGGGCGGCCATCTCTTTCTCGCCGTGCCTCCGCTCTACCGCCTGACCCATGGCGGCAAGACCATCTACGCCCGCGACGACGCACACCGGGAAGAGCTGTTGCGCACCGTGTTCAAGAACAAGAAGCCGGAGATCGGTCGCTTCAAGGGCCTCGGCGAGATGATGCCGTCGCAGCTCAAGGAAACCACCATGGACAAGAAGACGCGCACGCTGTTGCGCGTCGTGCTGGTGGAGGACGAAGCGGAGCAGACGGCGGATTCGGTCGAGCGGCTGATGGGCAACAAGCCGGAAGGGCGCTTCCAGTTCATCCAGGAAAACGCCGAGTTCGCCGAGGATCTGGACATCTGACACCGTCCGGTCTGGCGCCGGCGGGTGGACCACCTTACTGTCGGCGGATCCGTATCTGCCGGGAGCCTACATGACCGCCGATCTCGCCGTCGTCCTCGCCCTGCTCGTCGTTGCCGTTGGGCTGTTCGCCCGTGGCAGACCATCGATGGACGTCGTGGCGCTGATGGTGATCGTGGCCTTGCCGCTCACCGGCGTCATCGGTGCGCAGGAAGCTCTGGCCGGCTTTTCCGACCAAAGCGTCATCCTGATCGCGGCCCTGTTCGTGATCGGCGACGCGCTGGTGCGGACGGGCGTAGCCGGCGCGCTGGGCGGGTTGATCGCCCGGGCGGCCGGAGGAAGCGAAGCGCGGCTGATCGTATTCCTCATGCTGGCGGTGGCTGGCCTCGGTGCGTTCATGAGCTCGACCGGGGTCGTGGCCATCTTCATCCCGATCGTGCTTCGCATCGCGCGCAACATGCGCCTGCCGCCCGGCCATCTGATGATGCCGCTCTCCGTGGCGGCTCTCATCTCCGGCATGATGACGCTGGTTGCTACACCCCCGAACATGGTGGTGAACGCCGAACTGCTTCGGCGGGGCCATGACGGCTTCGGCTTCTTCGCGTTCACGCCCTTCGGTTTGCCGGTGCTCGTGCTCGCCATTTTCTACATGCTGCTGGTCCGACGCTTCCTGCCGGGCTCGACGCCCGTTGCCGGCGCGGGCCCTCGTCCGGGCCTCAAGGATTGGATCGACGAGTACGGCCTTGCAGCCCGCGAGGCGCGTCTCCGCATCGACGCAAGCTCGGATCTCGTCGGCCGGCGGCTTGGAGAGCTAGATCTTCGCGCCAGTGTCGGCGTCAACATCGTCGCCATCGAGCGGGCCGGTCGGTTCGGCCGCGACCTGATCCGTCCCGAAGCGTCGACGCAGCTTGCCTCCGGCGACATCCTGCTGATCGACATCTTCGGCGAGGCCTTCGACGTCGATGCCTTCGGCCGCGAGCACCACCTCGCCAGTCTTCCCCTCAGCGGCTCCTATTTCCTCGATGGCGCCGACGAGATTGGCATGGCCGAGGCAATCGTCACGCCGAACTCCGAACTTGTCGGCCAGACCCCGGTGACAAGCCGATTCCGCACGATCCACGGCCTGTCCGTCATCGGCATGAAGCGGGGCTCCAAGGCTCTCGGCGGCCCACTTGCCGAGGGCGAGTTTCAAGCCGGCGACACGCTGCTTCTGGTTGGGAGCTGGAAGGGGATCCGCAGACTTGCCGGACGATCGGCCGATCTGGTTCTTCTGGACCTCCCGAGGGAAGCCGACGATTACGCGCCGGCGCGCAGAAGCGCGCCGTTCGCCGTGGCGATCCTCGTCGCCATGATCGTCGCCATGGCGACCGGCGTCCTCGCCAACGCCCACGCCGCGCTCCTTGCCTGTCTTGCCATGGGCGCCTTCGGCTGCATCGACATGAAATCGGCCTATCGGGCGATCAGCTGGCCCACGCTGATCCTCATCGTCGGCATGCTGCCCTTCGCTCTGGCACTGGAAAAGACCGGCGGCATAGATCTGGTGGCATCGACCGTGACGCACCTCTTCGGCGACGCCTACCCGCGCGTCATGCTCGCCGTCCTGTTCGCCACGACGGCGCTTCTCGGCCTGTTCGTATCCAACACGGCAACGGCGGTGCTGATGGCGCCGGTCGCGCTCGCTGTCGCGGCGGATGTCGGCGCCTCGCCCTACCCCTTTGCCGTGACCGTGGCGCTCGCCGCCTCCGCCGCTTTCATGACGCCGGTCTCATCGCCGGTGAACACGCTGGTGGTCGGTCCGGGTGGTTATGGTTTTTCCGATTTCGTTCGGATCGGCACCCCTTTCGCCATCGTCACCCTGGTCGTCGCCGTTTTCCTGGTGCCGATCCTGTTGCCCTTCTAGGCAGGCTGAGCACGTAAAGTTCCTAGGTCGCCAAGAAGATCGGCGGCCCAACTACTGCCCGTCGATGTGGAGACTGCGTTCATCTTCAATTCTGGAGCAGGCGAAGCGCGTCGCAAAAGCCTCGGACATCGCCTCGGAAACGCCGAAAGTAACAATAAACGCTCAAATCGGCAGGAATTGATTGACATGCGGGCGATTCCACATATGGTCTCCCCCCATATTCGGATCGTTCCAAGTCGATCCGAAAGCGCGTGGATTTGCCTGTCTACAGTGTTCGAATCCCCCAATCCAAGAGACCGCACACCACATGAGTTTTTCTGATCTCGGACTGAGCGCCAGCGTAATGGCGGCCGTTGAAGCGGCCGGCTATACGACTCCGACGCCGATCCAGGCCGAAGCCATACCCCACGCCGTCGCCGGCCGAGACGTCATTGGCATTGCCCAGACGGGCACCGGCAAGACCGCTGCCTTCGTGCTGCCCATGCTGACCCTCCTCGAGAGTGGCCGCGCCCGGGCCCGCATGCCGCGGACGCTGATCCTCGAACCGACGCGCGAACTCGCTGCGCAGGTCGAAGAGAACTTCGTCAAGTATTCGATCAACAACAACCTCAACATCGCCCTGCTGATCGGCGGCGTGTCGTTCGACGACCAGAACCGTAAGCTCGATCGCGGTGCTGACGTTCTGATCGCCACGCCCGGCCGACTGCTCGACCATTTCGAGCGCGGCCGGCTGCTTCTGACCGGTGTCGAGATCCTTGTCATCGACGAGGCCGACCGCATGCTCGACATGGGGTTCATTCCCGACATCGAGCGCATCTGCAAGCTGGTCACCAAGAACCATCAGACGCTGTTCTTCTCGGCGACCATGCCGCCGGAGATCCAGGCGCTGACTGAGAACTTCCTCAACAACCCGGTGCAGGTCGAGGTTGCCAAGCCGGCGACCGCCGCCGCGACGGTGGCCCAGCGCCTCGTCGTTTCCGGCACCGAGGATTACGAGAAGCGCGAGACGTTGCGCGCCCAGATCGCCGCCGCCGAGGACCTCAAGAACGCCATCGTGTTCTGTAACCGCAAGCGCGATGTGGCCGTGGTGTTCCGCAGCCTCGTCCGTCACGGTTTCAACGTCGGCGCCCTGCACGGCGACATGGACCAGCGCGCCCGCATGGCGACACTCGACGCCTTCAAGAAGGGTACGTTGACCCTTCTTGTAGCATCCGATGTGGCGGCCCGCGGCCTCGACATTCCCGACGTCAGCCACGTGTTCAATTACGACGTGCCGATCCACGCCGAGGATTATGTTCATCGCATCGGCCGTACCGGCCGGGCCGGCCGGTCGGGCACGGCGGTGATGATCATCACCCAGGACGACGAGAAACATCTGTCGGCCATCGAGAAGCTGATCACCACCGACATCGAGTGGATCGGCGATCCGATCGTCTTCGATCCGGAAGCACGCAAGCGGTCGCGCGGCCGCAAGACCGCCGAAGGCAAGGAGCCACGCCGTTCCCGTTCGAAGGCGGATGGCGACGAAGCCCGCGCACCGTCGCGCTCGCGTCGTACCCGTCAGGAAGCCGCGCCGTCCGAAGCCGTCGAGAGTTCGACCGAGGAAGCTCCGCGCCCGAGCCGGGCGCGCAGTTCCCGTCCCGAACGCGAGGCGAGGCCGGAGCGCGAAGCCAGGCCTGAACGCGAGGCCAGACAGGAGCGCGAGCCGAGGCCCGAGCGGTCCGCTGGCGGTCGCCAGCAGCCGGTCCGTGCCGGCGAGCGTCCGCGTCCCATGCCCCGCCGGGAGACCGATGACGGTCCCGCCGTCGTGGGCCTTGGCGATCATGTACCGGCCTTCCTGTTGAGGCCGGTGCGCATCGCCAAGTCGGCGAACTGACCGAGCGCAGCAATCCATCTTGAAGCGGCGGCCTTTCGGGCCGCCGTTTTCATTTGGCGGCGTGGCAAATCGCTTCAGCTGGTCGGAAAAAACGGCCGCCGCCTTCCCGGATGGTGGCGGAAAGCTCAAGTTTTAGCGACAGCATGCACCTTTGCTTAACTCTCAATTCATGCCTGCGGTCTATCAAAAGGCAGGGCACGCGAGCAGCGATGGGCGGGAGACTATGACGCACCGGGAAGAGTTTCTGCGGACGATTGGCTACGGCGAAGCTGCCGTGGCGCAGCTGCGGCGCAACGAGAATGCCGCCTACCCCAGGAACTATGAGCTCTGGTACAACTACTGCGCAGGGTTCAACCACGCCCTCAATCGCACGGTCAACGACATCCTGCGCAGCAAGGGCCGCATCGACACGGTGGAACTGCAGGCCATCTACAACCAGTTTATCTCGCCGTCGCGCCTATCGGACCGCATCGAGGATGTCGGCGGGCGCATCTCCGGCGAGATCGACGGCGTCATGGCGGCGATGAACAAGACAATCTCGGCCAACGCCAATTATGCCGGCACGTTGTCCGACGCCTCGACGGAGCTGAACGGCGGCCCCGACATCTCGCGCCTTCGGGGTATCGTCGGCGATCTTCTTGTCGCCACCCGCGAGACGGAGAGGGTCAATCGCGATCTCGAAGGGCGGCTCGCCGAAAGCCAGAAGCAGATTTCCGAACTCAAGGAGAGCCTCGAGTCCCTGCGTTTCGAAACGCTCACGGACGAGCTGACGACGCTCGCCAACCGCAAGCATTTCGATCAGTCCCTTGAGCGGGCGGTTGCCAACGCCGCGGAGACCGACGGCGTTCTGTCCCTGCTCATCAGCGACATCGACAACTTCAAGTCCTTCAACGACAGTTTTGGACATCAGACCGGCGATCAGGTGCTGCGCCTCGTGGCACTCTCGGTCAAGCAGGCGATCAAGGGGCATCATCTCGCCTGCCGATATGGCGGCGAGGAGTTCGCCATCATCATGCCGAAGGCCAGCCTTGCGCGAGCCGAAGCGTTGGCCGAACGCATTCGCGAAAGCGTCAAGGAAAAGGAACTGAAGAAGCGCTCCACCGGCGAAACGCTGGGCTTCGTGACGATTTCCGTGGGGGTGGCGACCTACCACCGTGGGGACACGGCCATTTCGCTGATCGAGCGCGCCGACACGGCGCTCTACCTCGCCAAAAGGGCCGGTCGCAACCGTGTCTGTACCGAGGCGATGCTCTCCACCTCGGCCAGTGAGGAAGCGTAAGCTCAGCGCGTCGGAGCGAACCAGGGTCGGCGGGGATTGCCCAGCACGCGACCGGTTTCCTTGAGACTTAGTCCGCCATCGCCGTCCATCCGAACGTCGTAGGTCAGCGTGCCGGTCAAGGCGAGCTGGCGCCCGTCGATCAGGGAGCCGGACGGACGGCACCACCGCGGCGCCTCCAGACCAGACACCACGATGGCGGCGACAGCGCAATCGTCGCCGAAAGCGAACGGCCGTGCGACTACCGACACCGAAGGGCGGCCGGTGGCTGCCGCCAGAAGGCAGGCCTCGGCATCGCAGGGGGCATCGCGATCGAGCGTGGACAGCTGAGCCGGTTCTATTCCCAGAGCGGCCATCCAGACGTCCAGCGTGAAACCGCCCTTTGGCCCGATCTTGTGCCAGGCGCCGTTCTCCTCACGGATGAGGACCAGCGATCCGTCGCCGGCGACGATCAATCCAGGTGATGGACCGACAGCGGCGAAGACGAAGCCAAGGAGCATGGGGGCGACACCCAGCCACCGTTTGCGGCCACGCCAGAGGCAGATCCACAAACCGCCGCCGGTGACGGCGAGCATCGTCCACCCCATGGGTCGACCATAAAGCCCGCCGCCCGGCGTCCAGTCGGCAACGATGCGGGCGACGGCGATCATCGCGTCGATGCCCGAGCCCATCGCGGCGAGTGGCAAGCCGTCGAGGCCCAGTGGCATCATCAACGCCGCAAGGAGCCCCATGGGCATGATCAAGAACGACACCAGCGGTTCGGTGACGAGGTTGGCGATCATGCTGAGTGGGGCGAGGCGGCCGAAGTGATAGAGCGCCATCGGCAAGGTGGCGAGGCCGGCAACCACCGTGGCGGTCAGCGCGGCCATCAGCCAGAAAGCGAACCGCCGTACCAGTCGCGCAAGCAGACTGACATCCCCGCCATCGCCCGCCTCATCCCGCCCGGCACGCCACGCCTCCAGCCCGGCCATCAGCGCGACGACGGCGGCAAAGGACATCTGCGCGCCGGGCTCCATCACCGCTTCCGGCGATAGCGCCAGCACGATGAGGGCGGCGACTGCAATCACCCTGAGGGACAGGGCGCGGCGATCGATCAACACGGCGAAAAGCGACACCGCCACCATGATCATCGAGCGTGCCGCCGGCACGTCCATGCCGGAGACGACGAAATAGGCGCCGGTTCCCAGCATCGACAAGGCAGCGGCAATCTTCTTGATCGGCAGAGTGAGGGCAATGGGCGGGATCAACGCCAGCAGGAGGCGGATTCCGCCGAACAGGAAAGCGGCAACCAGGCTCATGTGCATGCCGGAGATCGACAGCACGTGTGAGACGCCGGCGATGCGCATCGCCTCGTTGGTGGCGTCGGATATGCCGGCTCGATCGCCGACGATCAGCGCCGCCGCTATGGCGCCGGTGTCGCCCGGCAGGGCGGTGCGAATGCGGCTCGCCGCCGCAACGCGCAGGGTTTCGATGCCGCTCAGGAGAACGAACCTTGTACCGGGCGGTGGCGCCTCCGCCCAAGGCTTGACCGCGCCATAGGTGAAGCCGCTGGCGCCGACGCCTGCAAACCACGCCACGCGGGCGAAATCGTAGCCGCCCGGCAAGGGCGGGGGCATGGGCGGCGCCAAGCGAGCGAGTGCCACCACCGCCGCGCCCGGCGCCGGTGGCGCTCCGCGCGTCGTCACCCGGATAAGCGGCGGCAGACCGCCCCTCGGAGCTGGATCTATCTCCGCCGGCTGAACAAGCAGCCTCGCCGCGCCCTTTCCCCGATCCTCGACCGCCACGACATAGCCACGGACCGTCACGGTCCGCTCGAAGGGGAAAACCGGGTGGGCGGCGAAACGGGTCATGGCGGCGGCGTGCAGAAATCCGACGCAGGCAAGGCACGTGAGGATAGGCAGCAACGACACCGACGGCGACCGGCGAACGATCATCACGAGTGATGCCACCAGTCCGAGGCCAGCCAGGACAAACTCGGCTGCCGAGGGCTCGCTTACGGGCGCGAAATAGAACGCCGCGCCGATGGCAACAGCCACGGGCCACCAGAGAAAGCCTCGACCGTCGTCAAGGTCGGACACGAAGGATTGCCGAAGCGAGGACAGCCGGCGCCGCCACTCCAACCCGACGGGCGGCCGTCCGCGCGCGACGCGCTCACTCCTCGTCTCCGTCCGGACCGTCACAGTCGCCGCCTAATTCGGTTGCTTACGCGGCCGTTGCCGCGATCTTATTTTGCGAAACGCGCGGCTTTCCTGTAAGACGCCGTCCACGCCATGTCCGGCCGACGACGATCCGCCGTCCCTTCCGGGCCAACCCTGGTATTTTCGGAACTATTGTCGATGTCCACGCCTGTCGTCACGCGTTTTGCGCCGTCCCCCACCGGTTTTCTGCACATTGGAGGCGCGCGGACGGCGCTCTTCAACTGGCTCTATGCCAAGCGGCACGGCGGCACGATGCTGCTTCGCATCGAGGATACCGACCGTGAGCGCTCGACGCAGGCGGCGGTCGACGCCATCATCGACGGGCTGACCTGGCTGGGCCTCACCTGGGAGGGAGAGCCGATCTCCCAGTTCCAGCGGGCCGACCGCCACGCCGACGTGGCGCGCGAACTGGTCGCGGCGGGCAAGGCCTATTATTGCTATTGCACGCCTGAAGAGCTCAACGAGATGCGCGAGAACGCCAAGGCCAACGGCCTGCCGCCGCGCTACGATGGCCGCTGGCGCGATCGCGACCCGTCCGAGGCACCGGCCGGCGTCAAGCCGTCGGTTCGCATCAAGGCGCCTCTTGATGGCGAGACGGTGATCGAGGATGCGGTTCAGGGCACCGTCACCTTCCCCAACAAGGATCTCGACGACTTCATCATCCTGCGGTCGGACGGAACGCCGACCTACATGCACGCCGTGGTCGTCGACGACCATGACATGGGCGTCACCCAGATCATCCGTGGTGACGACCATCTGACCAACACGGCGCGCCAGAAGATCATTTATGACGCCCTCGGCTGGGACATGCCGAAGGTGGCGCATATCCCGCTGATCCACGGACCGGACGGCGCCAAGCTCTCCAAGCGCCATGGCGCGTTGGGCGTGGAAGCCTACCGCGCCATGGGCTACCTGCCGGTGGCGCTGCGCAATTATCTGGTCCGTTTGGGCTGGGCGCATGGCGATGCCGAGATCCTCTCCACCGACGAGATGATCGCGCTGTTCGATCTCGAGGGCATCGGCCGCTCGCCGTCGCGCTTCGACTTCGGCAAGCTCGAAAACCTGAACGGCCACTACATCCGCCAGACGCCGGACGCCGAACTGGTGACCCACGTGGTCGCCCTGCTCGACCATATTCCCGGCGGCGCGGAGCTGAAGGCGAAACTTGACGAGGGCAAGAAAGCACAGCTTGCCGCCGCCATGCCCGGCCTCAAGGAGCGCGCCAAGACGCTTCTCGAACTGATCGACAACGCCGGCTTCCTGTTTGCCAGCCGTCCGCTGGTTCCTGACGAAAAGGCAGCCGCTCTGCTCGACGCCGCCGGCAAGGCGGCGCTCGCCGACCTGCTGCCCCGGCTGACCGCGCTGCCCGACTGGACCGCCGCGGCGACCGAGGACGTGGTGCGCGCCTATGCCGCCGAGACCGGCCTCAAGCTCGGCAAGGTGGCGCAGCCGCTCCGGGCCGCCGCCACCGGCCGGACCACGTCGCCGCCGATTTTCGACGTGCTGGCGGTGCTCGGCCGCGACGAGGCGCTCGGCCGCATCGGGGACGCGTTGGCCGGCTGAACGACGCCAAAAGTTCCAAATGACGAACCCCACCCGGTCTGACCGCGGCGGGGTTTTTCACTTCCTTGCGAGGGCCGGCGCGCTCGACGGACGATCATTGCCCACGTCATGGACCTCAAAGAGGGTGCCAGCGGCGAAAAGCCCACCGAAACAACAACTCGCGCGCCGAGGTCCGGTTCCGGTCCTCCATCGAAATGGCAAAGCTGACCACCAATTCGACGGCTTGCCGGAGTAGGGATTTTCCGCTACGTGAAGATCGACATGCGACTGGGAGGTTGGTCGGCAGTTTACGTAAACGTAATCGCTTTGTCCCGCCCCTCATTGGCCTGGTCCACCTGATCACCTCTTGGAGATCCGACCGAATGACCACGAAGAACGCGACCGTCACCATCGATGACAAGACCTATGAGTTCCCGCTCAAGGACGCGAGCATCGGCCCGAGCGTGATGGACATCTCCACCTTCTACGGCAAGACCGGCCATTTCACCTACGATCCGGGCTTCACGTCGACCGGAGCGTGCGAATCCAAGATCACCTATATCGACGGCGACAAGGGCGTGCTGCTCTATCGCGGCTATCCGATCGAGCAGCTGACGCTTGAAGGCGACTATCTCGAAACCTGTTATCTGCTGCTCTACGGCGAACTGCCGACGCATGCGCAGAAGGAGCAGTTCGACCGCCATATCACCCGCCACACCATGATCCACGAGCAGATGACCCGCTTCTTCCAGGGTTATCGTCGTGACGCCCACCCGATGGCGGTGATGGTCGGCACGGTCGGCGCGCTGTCGGCCTTCTATCACGACTCGATCGACATTTCCGATCCGCATCAGCGGATGATCGCCTCGCACCGGATGATCGCCAAGATGCCGACGATCGCGGCGATGGCCTACAAGTATTCGATCGGCCAGCCCTTCATCCACCCGAAGAACGATCTCGATTACGCGGCGAACTTCCTGCACATGTGCTTCGCCGTGCCGGCCGAAGAGTACAAGGTGAACCCCATCCTCGCCCAGGCGATGGACCGCATCTTCACCCTGCATGCCGACCACGAGCAGAATGCTTCGACCTCGACGGTGCGTCTGGCCGGTTCGTCCGGCGCCAATCCGTTCGCCTGCATCGCCGCCGGCATCGCCTGCCTGTGGGGCCCTGCCCATGGCGGCGCCAACGAAGCGGCGCTCAACATGCTGGCCGAGATCGGCACGGTGGATCGCATCCCCGAGTATATCGCCCGCGCCAAGGACAAGAATGACCCGTTCCGCCTGATGGGCTTCGGTCATCGCGTCTACAAGAACTACGACCCGCGCGCCAAGATCATGCAGCAGACCTGCCATGAGGTGCTCGAGACGCTCGGCATCAAGGACGATCCGCTGCTGGACGTCGCCGTCGAGCTGGAGCGCATCGCGCTCAGCGACGAGTATTTCGTCGAGAAGAAGCTCTACCCGAATATCGACTTCTATTCGGGCATCACGCTGAAGGCGATGGGCTTCCCGACCTCGATGTTCACCGTGCTGTTTGCCGTCGCCCGCACCGTCGGCTGGATCGCCCAGTGGAAGGAAATGGTCGAGGATCCGAGCCAGAAGATCGGCCGTCCGCGCCAGCTCTACATCGGCGCGCCGCAGCGCGACTACGTCCCGTTCGACAAGCGCGACTAAGCTTCGGGCTGAAGTCCGAAAAGATACCTCCGGCGGCGACGCCGGAGGTTTTTCATGTCCATGCTGAAGGCGAGGATCAGCCGGCGAGCCGCAGGACCACCGAGGCGGCCGTGTCGGCGGCAGGGCGACCGTCCGGCAGCGCCATCACCTCGCGCAACCGCGCGAAGGCGGCAAGCTGGGCAGCGCGCGCGGGCGTGTCGGCAAGGAGCGGCGCGAGTTCATCGGCGAGCCGTTCCGGCGCGAGGTCCGGATCGAGGAACTCCGGGCTCGCCTTTTCGCCCAGTATGATGTTGGCCAAACCGAACATGGTGATGTTGACCAGCCCCGGGATGCGGCGTGCGATGTCGGAAATGATCCGGAACAACGGATCGCGCGCATAGGCGATCACGGACGGCACGCCGGCGAGCGCCAGTTCCAGCGTTACCGTTCCGGACGTGGCAAGCGCCGCATGCCCCGAACGGAAGGCCGCCCATTTCTCGGCCTCACCGGTGATCACGGTCGGGCGAACCGCCCAGTTCGCCGTCTCCCGCTCTATGCGGTCTCGCAGCCGGTCGACGGCAGGCAGAACGGCACGGAAAGCCACCCCGCGCGCCGACAAGGCGTCGAGAACGCGGCCGTAGAGCGCCAGCATGCGGTCGACTTCGCCCGACCGACTGCCGGGCAGCACCAGCAGCGTCGGGTGCTCGGTTTCCCCTAAGGGAAGCCGTTCGCCAGGCCTCGCCGTCAGCTGTTCGGGCCGGTCGATCAGCGGGTGACCGACGTATGTCGCTTCAGGCCCCTTCAGGCGGGTCAGTACGGCCGGCTCAAATGGCAGCAGCGTCAGCACGTGATCGACGTAGGCGACCATCCTGCGCGCTCTGTTGGGCCGCCAGGCCCAAACGGATGGGCAGACGTAGTCGATGATGGGCAACTTCGGCAGCGCAGCCCGAACGTCACGCGCCACGCGATGCGTGAAGTCGGGGCTATCGATGATGACAAGCACATCCGGCCGCCCGGCTATGACCGCACCGGCGGTCTCGGCGGTACGAAGCTGAATGAGCGGCAGCCGCTTCACGACCGGGCCGAAGCCCATGACGGCAATGTCGTGCAGGGAGAAGAGGCTCGGCATCCCCTCGGCGGCCATGCGGTCGCCGCCGACGCCGAAAAACTCGACCGGACGCGGAGACAGCCGCCTCATCGCCGCCATCAGCCGGGCGCCGAGTTGGTCGCCGGATTCCTCGCCGACGACGATGGCGACGCGGAGCGGCGACCTATCGCTCATGACGTGCCGCCCGAGAACGATCGAACCTGCAGGAACAGCCGGGCCGCATCCGCCGCCGCGACCGTGGCAGGCCGGTCGACGATCATGACACGCCCGGATTCCACGACGATACCGGCAAGCCCCGCGGCCACCGCCATCTCGACCGTCCGAGGCCCGATGGTCGGCAGATCGACGCGCAGGTCCTGCTGAGGCTTGGCCGCCTTCACCAGCACGCCGGAGCGATGGGCCGCCTTGAGTCTGCCGCGCTTTCTGAGGTCGGCCACGCGCTGCAGGAGTTCGTCGGTCCCCTCGATGCCTTCGACGGCAACGACACGGCCCGAAATCGCCACCACGGCCTGTCCGATATCGAGGCGGCCGAGCGACAGCGACGCCTCAATGCCCTTGGCAATATCAGCCTCGGCATCGTCGCTGGGTTTGAAACGGCCGAGATTGCCGCTTCCACCAACCAGTTCGGGCGCCACCTCGTGTGCGCCGACGACGCGATAGCCGCGATCCTCGAGGAAGCGGACGACGTTCTTCAGTACGGTGTCGTCGCCGCCGACCATGAGAGACAGGATTTTCGGCAAGCTCAACACGGCGCCGAGGTCGACGCGGATCGCTGAGAAGTCCGGCCGGTTGACGGCGCCGCAGATCACCACCTCGCCGACACGCTCACGCGCCAGAAGGTCGAACAGCCTGCCGATTTCACCCCAGCGCAGCCAATGATGATGAAAGGTTTCGATGTCCAGGTCGGCCTCGCCGACAATGCCGAACACCGCGACGGGCCGCCCCGCCGCCTCAGCCGCCCGAGCGACAATGACCGGGACGCTACCGCCGCCGGCGATGATGCCCAGAGCCGGGCGCTCGGACGCGGTGGCCGCCCGGCTCATTCGGCCTCGCCGTCGCGGCTGCGCGGCGTGGAGATGGCGCGGTCGCCGCCCGCCCGGATGAACTCGACCATGCGATCGACCAACTGACTGCCGCCATGGGTCTCGACGACGCGTTCGAGCCGGGCGGAGAGGGGCTCGTCACCTTCGAACAGCAGCTTGTAGGCATTGCGCAACGCATGAATATCGTCGCGCGGGTAGTTGGCGCGCCTGAGGCCGACGAGATTCAGGCCGCCGAGACGGGCCCGATTGCCGGTGACCATGCCGAAGGGAATGACGTCGTTCTCGACGCCGGTCATGCCCCCGACCATCACCCCCTCGCCGATGCGAACCCACTGGTGCACGGCGCTCAGCCCACCCAGAATGGCGTTGTCGCCAATATGGACGTGGCCGCCAAGCGTGGCGCAGTTGACCAGAATCACGTTGTTGCCGACCACGCAGTCATGGGCGACGTGGGCGTTGGCCATCAGAAGACAGTTCGAGCCGACGCGCGTCAGCATGCCGCCACCTTCGGTGCCGAGATGCAGCGTCACGCATTCACGAATCACTGTCTTCTCGCCGACTTCCAGCCGGCTCGGCTCGCCGTGGTATTTGAGGTCCTGGGGAACCATGCCGACGGTGGCATGGGGAAACACAGTGACGCCAGCGCCGAGCGTCGTGCGCCCGTCCACCACCGTATGCGCATGCAGCACCACGCCATCACCAAGCCGAACGTTGGGGCCGACAACGGCAAAGGGGCCAATGCTGACGCCCTCGCCAATCTCTGCGGCCGGGTCGACAACAGCTGTGGGGTGAATGGTAGGCATGCAGATGATTCCTCGACGGCGACGCGACGCTAGCCGCCCGTTTCCCTATAGCCTCGGTTGCCGACGAAGGGCCGCAATTTATGTTTCAGCGTATTACGGCACATTGCGGCATCAGCCGTTAGGCGTTCACCAGCATGGCGCTGAGTTCGGCCTCGGCGACCTTCGTGCCGCCGACGATTGCCGTCGCCTCGAACCACCACATGTTGGCGCGCTTCTTCAGCTTGCGAACATGGTATTCGACGACGTCGCCAGGACCGACCGGCTTTCTAAACTTCACCTTATCAATGGTCATGAAATAGACCAGCTTCGGAGGCGCGCCATCGGCAGACGCGTTGACGCAGATAGCGCCAGCCGTCTGTGCCATGCCCTCGATCATCAGGACGCCGGGCATCACCGGCGCATCGGGGAAATGCCCCTGGAATTGCGGCTCGTTGATGGTGACGTTCTTGATGCCGATGGCCGAATTGTCACCGTCGATCTCGATGATCCGGTCGATCATCATGAACGGGAAGCGGTGCGGCAGGGCCTTCAGAAGCGCATGGATGTCCATGACCCCCAGGGTACCCTTGGCTTGCGTTCCGGCTTCGGCCGGTGCCGTTGCGGTGTCGGTTTCGCTCACGTTTCGTCCCTTCCCGTCGCCTGCTTCACGGCCTTCTTCAAGGCCATCTGTTCCTTGGTCCACTCCCGAATCGGCTTCGCCGGGTTACCGACGTAGCGCGTCCCCGCGGGAATGCTGTCTTTCACCATGGCGCCCCCCGAGATCTGGGCGCCCATGCCAATGCGAATATGGCCGGCAAGTCCGGTATGACCGCCGATCGCCACGAAATCTTCAAGCTGCGTCGAACCGGAAATACCAACCTGTGCAACGAGCACGCAATGTCGACCAACCTCGACGTTGTGGCCGATCTGCACGCCGTTATCGATCTTGGTTCCTTCGCCAATCACCGTATCGCGGTTGGAGCCGCGATCGATGGTGACATTGGCACCGATCTCGACGTCGTCCTGGATGACTACACGGCCGATCTGAGGCACCTTGAGATGCCCGCGCGGCCCCATGGCGAAGCCGAAGCCGTCCTGACCGATACGGGTGCCGGGATGAATGATGACGCGGTTGCCGACGAGCGCGTATTGCAGCGTCACGCCAGCCCCGATGTAGCCGTCGCGCCCGAAGCGCACGCCGCGCCCGATGACCGCATTGGCCGACACGACACTGCCAGCGCCGATTTCGGCCCCTGCGCCAATGACGGCGCCCGGCTCGACCGTCACTCCATCCTCAAGACGCGCCGTGGGATGTATGGTTGCCTGCGGCGAGATCCCCGCGTCGCCGAACGGTCCCTTCAGGCGGAAGGCATCGGGGAACAGCGCCTGCATGATCATCGCCATCGCCCGGTAGGGCTGCTGGGCCACCACGACAGCCGCGCTCGCGGGTGCATCGACGACATGGGCAGCCGAACAGATGACGACCGAAGCGCGCGTCTCGCGAAACGCGGCGATGTAGTGGGGATTGTCGAGGAAAGACAGATCGCCAGGCCCAGCTTGATCGAGGGCGGCCACGCGCGCGATGGCGATCTCACCGTCGCCCCGCGCGACTTCGCCGCCGGCTATGCGCGCGACATCGGCTAGCTTGATCGGCCCGGAAGGCGCGAAGAATACTGGATCGGTCATGACAACACCCGCTCGTCCTTACCGGTCACGGACCGCACCGGACGCGCGCCTTCCATCTTCGTTTCGGCTCAAGCACCACTGGCTCTGCGGCCGCCCGGCTCGCCGTGCGACCGGCCGCGATGTCACCGGAACGGAAGGCATTAGCCATTGCTTCGGGGCGGTGTCAACCGATGGGATGGCGCGAATGACGCGGAGAAGGCGAGTTATGGGGCAATCAAGGCCTAGCCGAAGCATGTTAGCCACTTCAGCCCGAGGCTAGCACTGCGAGACCTTTGGCCTGCCCCTGGACAATACAAAACCGCCGCGCTTTTGGCGCGGCGGTCGATGGCTTGAAAGGACTGGCCTCAGAACTTGGTGCCGCCGGAGAAGCGGAACACCTGGGTCCTGTCGGTGTCTTCCTTCATGACCGGATAGGCGAAGTCGGCACGCAGCAGACCGAACGGCGACTGCCAAACCAGACCGGCACCAACCGAAGCACGCAGGGCCAGACCGTTGTCGCTGGTAGCAGTCGTCCTGTCAGAGGACCAGAGCGTACCGGCATCGGCGAACAGAGAGCCCCAGAAGCCGTATTCCTGCGGGACGAACGGAACCGGGAAGATGGTCTCGGCACTCGCCGCCATGAAGTAACGTCCGCCGAGCGCATAGCCGCTGGCGTCGCGCGGTCCGATACCGTTGGCCTCGAAGCCGCGGATGACGGACCCGCCCACCTGGAACTGGTCGATGGTTTCGAGATCACCGTCCAGGCCGAACATGGCACCACCCTTGGCGCCGACATGACCGATGAGGTCCCAATCTTCCACCAGTTCCTTGTAGTACTCGACGCGTCCAGTGGTCCTCAGGAAGGTAGCATCGCCACCGACGCCGGCGAACTCCTGCTTGATCTGCGCATAGACGCCGTTACGCGGGAAGGCATAGTCGTCGACCGTATTGTAGGTCAGGCTCGCACCGACGATCGAGATGAAGCGATCACCAGGCGTGACGAACGAGCTGTAGGCCGACTGAACGCCGCTGATCTCCTGCTGGTAGCCTTCATAGAAGAGGCCCAGGGTCGTGTCGTCGTTGATCGGCACACCGAAGCGAATCTTACCGCCGGTGTTCGTCTCGTCATAGGGATGTACACCGTTGTCGCCGTCGCTGTAATTGCGACGATAGACATCGAAGCCACCTTCCAGACGACGATCGAACAGGTAAGGCTCCGTGAACGACAGCTCATAAGACGAGTCGCCGCTCTTGCCGTCGGTGGTGATGCCCTTCGACACCGAAGCGCGCACATACTGGCCGCGGCCGAGGAAGTTCTTCTCGGTCAGCGACAGCTCGGCGAGGATACCGTTCGAGGTGGAGTAACCGGCACCGATGCTGACCTCGCCGGTCGGCTTGTCGTCGACCTGGACGTTGACGATAACCTTGTCGACGGACGAACCCTGCTCCGACCAGATGCGAACGTTCTGGAAGTAGCCGAGGTTCTTCAGCCGGCGCTCGGCCTTCTCGATCAGCACCTGATTGTAAGCGTCGCCTTCGCCGATATCGAACTCGCGGCGGATCACGTAATCGCGGGTGCGGTCGTTGCCGATGATGTTGATGCGTTCGATATAGGCACGCGCGCCTTCATCGACGAAATAGGTCACCGCAATGGTACGGTTGGCGTAGTCGCGGTCACCGCGCGGCCGCACCTGCACGAAGGCATAGCCCTTGGCCGCCACGGCAGTAGTGATCGCCTCAAGCGACTTGTCCACTTCGGCAGCCGAGTAGGTGCTGCCCGTACGGGTCAGCGCCAGGGCCTTGAGGTCGTCGGCATTGAGGTCGGGCAGCGTCGTCTCGACCTTGATGTCGCCGTACTTGTAACGCTCGCCCTCATCCACCGTGAAGGTCAGGAAGAACGAGTTCTGCTGACGGTCGAAATCGGCGGTGGCCGAGACCACGCGGAAGTCAGCGTAGCCATGATTGTAGTAGAAGCGACGCAGCGCTTCCTGGTCGGCACTCAGCTTCTCCGGGCTGTAGTTGTCAGACGTCTTGATCCAGCCGAACAGGCCGGACTCCTTGGTGGAGATGACGTTCGACAGCCGATAGTTGGAGTAGGCCTTGTTGCCGACGAATGTGATCTGGCTGACCTCGGTGCGCGGCCCTTCGTTGATCTGGAAAATGAGATCCACGCGGCCCTTGCCGAGATCGACCTGCTTGGGCTCGACCGTCGCGTCGTAACGACCGCTACGGCGGTATAGCTCAAGAATGCGTTGCGTGTCGGATTCGACCTTGCCCTGGGTCAGCACCGAACGCGGCTGCAGTTCGATGGCGCCCTTCAGCATCTCATCGGACTGGGCATCGTTACCCTCGAAGGCCACACGGGCGATCACCGGGTTCTCGACCACCTTTACGGTGACATGGCCACCAGACTGGCTGATCTGCACGTCCGAGAACATGCCGGTCGCAAACAGGGCCTTGATCGATTCGTCGACCTGAGCGGGGGTCAGCGGGCGACCCGGGGTGCCTTTGATGTAGGCAGCGACCGTTTCCGGCTCAACGCGAGTGTTACCGACCACAGTTACCCGACCGGCGGTTGCCGCTTGTGCCGAGATTGCACCCAACTCCGGGACAAATCCGCCCCACAAAGGTGCCGCGACGAGCAAGGCAGCGGAGGCGGCGACGACTTTCGTCCATTCCTTGAATGAGCGCATTTAATCACGTACCCGAGTTTCTGCGGCCAAAGCCGATTGGGAACCCTTGTTACAGATTCCGATCAAGAGGTTTTTACAGTCTTTGCCACGATGCGCAAGCGACCTTGCCATGAGTGGTGCCGTTTTCCCTATCATGCGTGACCCGAAGGTCACGAGCGAGGCCTAACCCGATGCGATCTTGGCGATATCGTTGAGCACGCCAAAGGCCATCAGTCCCAAGACGATAGCGAATCCGATGCCGAAGCCTATCTCCTGGGCCCGTTCAGGCAGCGGACGTCCGCGCAACGCTTCGATCGCATAAAATACCAGATGTCCACCGTCCAGCATGGGGATTGGGAAGAGGTTAATGAGACCGATCGAAATCGACAGAATGGCAGCAAGGTTAATAAGCGGTATCAGGCCCAGCGCCGCCACCTGACCGCTGACGCGTGCGATGCCGATCGGACCGCTGATCTGCGCCGTGGAGGTACGCCCCGAGAACATTCCGGCGACCGAAGACAGCGTGCTGTCGACGATCGACCACGTTTCGTGCACCGCCTCGCGAACGGCGCCAAGCGGCCCGAAGCTGCGCAGCTCGACGGTCGGGTTGGTCTGCCTCAAGCCGAGAACCGGCACGATCTGCTTTTCGCCGAAACCATCGACGATCTCTCGCGAACGCGGCGTGGCATGCAGCGTCAACCGGGCGCCGGAGCGATCGACGTCGATGGCGAGTTCGACACCATTCTGCAACATGACCACGCGCTGGATATCGGCAAAACTTTCGACCGGGCTGCCGTCGATGGCAAGAATGCGATCCCCAGGCAGAAAACCGGCTTCCGCCGCCGGACTGTCAGGCTCGACGGCGCCGGCCACCGGCGCGATCATCGGCTTGCCAACGGCGTAGAAAAGGGCGGCGAGCACGGCGATGGCGAACAGGAAGTTGGCGGCCGGCCCGGCCGCAACTACGGCTGCGCGGGCGGCAAGGCCTTTCGACTGGAAAGCGCCGGGGTCGGACGACTTCTCGCCCGGCTGGCTGGCTGCATTGGCGTCATCGATGAAGCGCACGTAGCCACCAAGCGGGATGGCCGAAAGCTTCCAGCGCGTGCCTTTGCGATCAGTCAGCCCCAGAAGTTCCGGGCCAAAGCCGATCGAGAAAACGCTGACGGCGACGCCGGCTCGGCGCGCGACCCAGAAATGCCCGAGCTCGTGAACGAAGACCACCACCGTCAGCACGACCAGGAAAGGAATCACCGTTCCGATCAGCGTACCGCCGGTTGCCGTGAGAAAATCCAATGCTTCATCCTCTTGAGAAGCTGCCTGCCTCGGCCGCCGATGGCATCAAGGGCGTCTCATCCGCCTCACTATAGGCAGGCCGAGGCGATCTTGCGAGCCCAACCGTCGAGTTCGATCGCGCCGGCCAACGACGCCGGCTCCGAGAGACCGCCCTCGCCGTCAATTCTGTCAAGGGTCGCCTCGACGACGCGGGCGATATCCAGAAAGCCGATTCGATCGGCAAGAAAGGCTTCGACTGCGACCTCGTTCGCCGCATTGAGAACGCATGGAGCGCCCTCACCCCGCCGCATCGCGGCTTCGGCCAGAGGCAGACAGGGGAACCTGTCGCGATCGGGCGCTTCAAAGGTCAGCGTTCCCACCATGGCAAGGTCGAGCGGCTTGACGGTCGTCGGGCGGCGTTCGGGCCAGGCGAGGCAATAACCGATCGGCGTGCGCATGTCGGGCACGCCGAGCTCGGCGAGAAGGGAGCCGTCCTTATAGCGCACGAGGCCGTGCACCACCGATTGGGGATGCACCAGAACCGAGAGCTGATCGACCGAAACCGGATAGAGCCTGTAAGCCTCGATCAGCTCCAGCCCCTTGTTCATCAGGGTCGCCGAGTCGATGGTGATCTTCGGCCCCATGCTCCACTTGGGGTGCTTCAGCGCCATGTCGCGCGTGACGGCGGCAAGCCCCTCTTTCGGCGTCCTCAGGAAAGGCCCTCCGGAAGCGGTGATGATCACCTCGGACACGTCCCGGGCATTGTCCGTCTCGAAGACCTGAAAGATGGCGTTGTGCTCGCTGTCCACCGGCAAGATGCGGGTGCCGGCACGCTGCGCCGTTGCCAGGAAGAGGGGACCGGCGGAGACAAGCGTCTCCTTGTTGGCCAGGGCAAGGGTCCGCGTGGCACCCAGCGCGGCAAGGCTGGGAGCGAGACCGGCGAAGCCGACGATCGCCGACACGAGGATGTCCGTCGGCCGGGCCGCGGCGGCGGCAATTGCCTCTGGGCCAGCCGCCGCTTCGATGCCGGTGCCGGCGAGACGGTCCCGAAGCTCCGCATAGGCGGAGGGATCGGCAACCACGGCGATCCGAGCGGAAAACCGAATGGCAAGCGCGGCAAGTTCACGCGCGTTTTTGCCAGCGGTCAGCGCCTCGACCTCGAAGCGACCGGGCTCGGCGGCGACCAGATCCAGAACGTTGAGACCGATCGATCCGGTCGCGCCCAGAATGGACAGCCGTCGCGGCGCCTGATCTCCCGACGGGCTGCCGCTCGTCCCTGCTTCCGTCGTCGATGCCATTATCATCACCAGATGAGAAGGCCAGCGGCGATGCCGCCGCCCGAGTACCAGTCTCGGCCAAGGCCGATCGCCGCCGCGACGACGAGCGCCGCCACGAGGCCATCCACGCGATCCATGATGCCGCCGTGCCCGGGAATGAGCACGCCGGAGTCCTTGACGCCGAAGTGGCGCTTCATGGCGGACTCGGCGAGATCACCCACCTGCCCCACGGCCGACAGCAACAGGGCGATCAGCACCAACACGACGCTGACGCTCACGCCGGCTGCGGCAACCACCAGACACCCCACGACAACGCCGGCCAACGCCCCACCGAGCGCACCCGACCAGGTCTTCTTTGGCGAGAACCGCGGCGCCAACTTCGGGCCGCCGATCAGCCGGCCGGAGAAATAGGCCGCCGTATCGGTGGCCCAAACGACGGCAAGAACGAAAATCACCGCGACTGCGCCGGTCGAGGCGAAGGTGAACATGTCCGCCCCCCTCAACGCCACAACGGCAACCGCCGGCGCACCGGCGTAGAGTAGGCCGAGCGACAGCCAACCGACACGCGGCTCGGTGACACGCGCCAGAAGCAGAGCCGCCGCCACCAACGCGGCGAAACCTAGAGATTGCAGCGGTTCGTCGCGCGCCGTCATCACGGTAACGGCCACGAACGCCATCAGGGCCCAGGGCGCGGCTCTGAAGGAGAAGGGCCCGCTCATGGTCATCCACTCGCGCAGAATCAGCACGGCGGCGACGGCAGCGAGCGCTGCGAAGATCCAGCCGCCGGCCCAAAGCGCAGCGATGGTTGCCGCCGCGAGCACGATGGCCGACAGCAGCCGCAAAACGAGCTCGGAGGTAGGCTTGCCGGACTTGGGAGTCGGCGCAGTCATCGGGCCTCGTCTTTCTTTGACAATCCGCCGAAGCGGCGCTCGCGGCCGAGATACTCGGCGATCGCCCGATCGAACGCAACGCCATCGAAGTCTGGCCAGTAATCTGGAACGAAGACGAACTCGGCGTAAGCGGCCTGCCAGAGCAGGAAGTTGGAAAGCCGCTGTTCGCCGCTCGTGCGAATGATGAGATCGGGATCGGGCATGCCGGCGGTATCGAGCCTTGCGGCAATGAGATCGGCGGTAATCTCATCGGCACCGATGCGCCCTGCGGTCACCTCACGGGCGATGGCCTTCGTCGCCCGGGCGATTTCGTCTCGGCTGCCATAGTTGAAAGCGATGACGAGGTTGAGGCCTGTATTGCCGACGGTCTTTTCCTCAGCCTCGATCAGCAGCGCGGCAATGTCGCCCGACAGATTGTCACGGCCGCCGATCACCCTGACACGGACATTGCCGCGCGTCAGCTCGGCAAGATCCCTACGAATGAACAGTTTCAGGAGGCCCATCAGCTCGCTGACCTCGTCGGCCGGCCGCGACCAGTTCTCCGACGAGAAACCGAAAACGGTCAGCCATTCGAGGCCGATGGCCTTGGCATGCCCGACGACGTCGCGGATCGACTGCACGCCGCGCCTGTGCCCTTCGGCGCGCGGCAGGCCGCGCGAACGCGCCCACCGCCCGTTGCCGTCCATGATGATGGCAACATGACGCGGCAGACCCGCCTTCGCAGCGTTCTCCGCCGGCGCCGTTCCGAGCCGCACCATGTCCGACCTGCCCCTCCCCTTGACCTCAAAGATCCGCCAGCCTGTCCTTATGGATCAGACCTGCATGATCTCCTGCTCCTTGGCGGCCAGCATCCGGTCCGCCTCGGTGATCGCCTCGTCCGTTATCTTCTGCACGCGATCCGAATAGACGCGCAGAGAATCCTCGGAGATCAGGCCTTCCTTCTCGAGGTCCTTCAGCTCGTCGAGACCATCGCGGCGCACGTGGCGGATAGCCACCTTGGTCGCCTCCACATACTTGTGCGCGATCTTCACCAGCTCCTTGCGGCGCTCGGTATTGAGTTCCGGGATCGGCAGGCGCAGGAGCGTCCCTTCGATGATCGGATTGAGGCCGAGATTCGATTCACGGATCGCCTTTTCGACGGCGTGAACCATGCCCTTGTCCCACACCTGGACGGAGAGCATGCGCGGCTCGGGAACCGAAACGGTGGCCACCTGATTGAGCGGCATCGTGCTGCCGTAAGCCACCACCACGATCGGGTCGAGAAGGCTCGCGCTGGCGCGACCGGTGCGGAGACCGGCGAGGTCGTTCTTGAACACGCTGAGCGCGCCCTGCATGCGGCGCTTCAGGTCGTTGATGTCGTAGTCTTCATCGGCCATCTTGCCAACCTTCCAGAACTGATCGGCGCCGTGCCAACCTTTCGCCACTCACGGGCAGCGGGGCCGCCGGCGCTCGCTGTTGTTATCCGTCGATGACGGTGCAAAGACCCTTGCCCTTCAGAACATTGACGAATGCGCCATGCTCATGGACTGAGAACACCACTACCGGAATCTTGTTGTCGCGGGCAAGCGCAATCGCCGCTGCGTCCATGACTTGCAGGTTTCTCGAAAGCACTTCCTGGTGCGTCAGGCGCTCGTAACGGCGCGCGGTGGGATCCTTCTTGGGATCGGCGGTATAGACGCCATCGACCTGCGTTCCCTTCAGCAAGGCATCGCAGTCCATCTCCGCGGCCCTGAGTGCGGCGCCCGAGTCGGTGGTGAAGAACGGATTGCCGGTGCCGGCGGCGAAGACGATCACCTTGTTGGCTGCGAAATGGCGCAAGGCCTCGCGCTGGGTGAAGGTTTCGCAAAGAGCGGGGATGGCAATGGCCGACAGCACCACGGCCGGCGCGCCGAGCCGCTCGATGGCCGTGCGCATGGCGAGCGCGTTCATCACCGTGCCGAGCATGCCCAGGTAGTCGCCCGTCGTCCGGTCGCCGCCGTCGGCAGCCACCGACACGCCGCGGAAGATGTTGCCGCCACCGACCACCACGCCGACCTGGATGCCCAGCCGATGCGCCTCGACGATCTCGCCGGCAAGCCGGTCGACCACCTTGGGATCGATGCCGAAGCCGCGGTCGCCCATCAGGGCCTCGCCCGACAGCTTGAGCAGGACGCGGCGATACTTGAGCTCGGTCATGGGCAAAACTCCGAATTTTTCGAGAAAAGGCGATTCCGAGAAAGGAAGTGATCCTAAAGCGTTCCAACTACCCCGCATCGCCCTCGATGGAAACCCCCATGAGCGGCATAATCAAGACAGTTGCCATGCGGGGGAGGCAGACATGACAAGGGCGCCGAACCAGTCGGCGCCCTCATCGCAATCAGATGGAAATATCGCTCAGCCCTGACCGGCGGCGGCAGCCACTTCGGCAGCGAAGTCGCTCTCGCCCTTGTCGATGCCTTCACCGAGGGCGAAGCGCACGAAGCCGGTGACCTTGATCGGAGCACCAACCGTGGCCTCGGCGGCCTTGACGGCGGCTTCGACGGTCAGGTCGGGGTTGATCACGAAGGCCTGCTTCAGGAGCGTCGACTCTTCGTAGAACTTGCGAATGCGGCCTTCGACCATCTTCTCGATGACGGCCGCCGGCTTGCCGGACTCCTTGGCCTGCTCGATGAAGATGGCGCGTTCGCGCTCGACGACTTCAGCCGAGATTTCCTCGGCGGACAGCGCGAGCGGCGAAGTCGCCGCAACGTGCATGGCAATCTGGCGGCCGAGCTTGAGGAGCTCGTCGACGTTACCGGTGGACTCGAGGGCGACGAGCACGCCGATCTTGCCGAGACCGTCGGCGATGGCCGAGTGAATGTAGGTGGCGACGGCGCCGGCCGAAACCTTGAGGGCGGCGGCACGACGGAAGCCCATGTTCTCGCCGATGGTCGCGATCAGTTCCTTGACCTCGGCCTCGACCGAATGCGCCTTGCCCGGATAGGTCGCGGCAGCGATGGCGGCGGCATCGCCGCCCTTGTCCACTGCGACGGCGGCGACGGCGCGCACCAGACCCTGGAAGGCATCGTTGCGGGCGACGAAATCGGTTTCCGAGTTCACTTCGACGACGGCGGCGGTCTTGTCGCCCGTGGCGACGCCGACCAGACCCTCGGCGGCAACACGGCCGGCCTTCTTGGCGGCCTTGGAAAGGCCCTTGGCGCGCAGCCAGTCGATGGCGGCTTCGATGTCGCCATTGTTCTCAGCCAGGGCGTGCTTGCAGTCCATCATGCCGGCGCCGGTCTTCTCGCGGAGATCCTTCACCTGTGAGGCGGAAATGTTCATGTGACCCTCGTCTTTTGTCGTGAAACCTCGAACGCCCGCAGCCGGATTGATAGCGCCCCGTCCTGACGGGCCGATGAACGGATGTCGGACGACCTTTCAGGCAGCGCGGCACCGGCAGGCATTCTCGGTTCAAATGCCCGCCGACCAGCGGGCTTCCTAACAGCTCGGGCGGACCCTCGGAGGACCCGCCCGAAAAGCATCGGCAAGTTCACGCCGGAGCGTGAATCAGGCGTTGGCCTCGGCGGCGGCCGCGTCGTCGGCGAGCGCCGGCTCGTCGATCGGCTGCTCGGCTTCACCGAGATCGACGCCCATGGCGCCGGCCGAACGGGACAGGCCGTCGATGGCGGCGCGCGAGATCAGATCGCAGTAGAGCGAAATGGCGCGACCGGCATCGTCATTGCCCGGAACCGGGAAGGTGATGCCATCCGGATCGCTGTTGGAATCGAGGATGGCGGCAACCGGAATGCCGAGGCGACGGGCTTCGTCGATGGCATTCTTTTCCTTGTTGGTGTCGATGACGACGATCAGGTCGGGCGTGCCGCCCATGTCCTTGATACCGCCGAGCGCGCGCTCCAGCTTGTCGCGCTCGCGGGTCATCACCAGACGTTCCTTCTTGGTGAGGCGGGCCGACAGCTCGGAGTTGAGCGTCTCGTCGAGCTTGCGGAGGCGCTGGATCGAACCGGAAATGGTCTTCCAGTTGGTCAGCATGCCGCCGAGCCAGCGGCTGTTGACGTAATACTGGGCCGAACGATGAGCCGCTTCGGCGATCTCTTCCTGGGCCTGACGCTTGGTGCCGACGAGCAGCACGCGACCGCCGCGGGCGACGGTGTCGGACACGGCCTTCAGGGCCTGATGAAGAAGCGGAACGGTCTGCGCGAGGTCGAGGATGTGGACGTTGGCGCGCGAGCCGAAGATGTAGGACTTCATCTTCGGGTTCCAGCGGTGCGTCTGGTGACCGAAGTGAACGCCGGCCTCAAGGAGCTGGCGCATGGTGAACTCGGGAAGAGCCATAGAAGTGGTACCTTTTTCCGGTTTGGCCTCCGCGGGAGGAATCAGCCGGGCAACTTTGCCCGGACCGACCGGAGGGAACGCCTAGGCGCACCCGCGGCTCCCGCGTGTGGAATGGCGCGGGATATAGGGGAAACCGCCGTCCATGGCAAGAGCCAACGGTCACCTGCTACCGCCGGAATGACTGCCACCACCGGTTCGCCCCGTCTTTCGTCGCTCACCAATATTTTACCTAGCTTACGATGTTTGCTGTTATCATAAGCATGCTTACTATATATACCGCACGCATGAGCAACTGGACACCCACCATCGGAAGCTTGGTCCACGAGATCGACCGCCTCGTGAAGAAGCGGTTCGACCGTTTTGCCGAAACGACCGGCATGTCGCGCGCCCAATGGCAGGTGCTTGCCCGCGTCGCAAAGCGGCAAGGAGTGAACCAGGCAACCCTGGCGGATCTCGTTGGCGTCGAACCGATCAGCATTTGTCGCATGGTCGACCGTCTTGAGGCTATGAACCTCGTCGAACGCCGACCAGACCCCAGCGACCGCCGTGCCCGCCTGGTCCACATCACCGAGGATGCCCGGCCCGGGCTCGACCGCATGAAGGCGACGGCCCAGGCTCTGTTCAAAGAGGCTCTTGCGGGCATTACGCCCGAGGAGGAGGAAATCCTTACCAACCTGCTCGGCCGCGTCCACGCCAACCTTTCCGCCATGAGCGGCGAGGATCAACCCTCTCTCACCTCGGCCGACACCGCCAACTCCGTCCGGACCCAGCCGGACCAGAAAGACTGACGAAATGTCCGATACCCAAGACGCAACGCCTGCCTCGGCCACCCCGGCAACACCGGAGCCCGGTTCGGCCAGTCCCGCCCGGAAGCCACGCCGGCGTGGGCTCCGCTATCTGTTGATGGCTGCGTTCCCGCTTGCGCTCGCCGCAGTCGGCGGTTGGTATTGGGTGAGCGGCGGGCGCTGGGCTTCGACCGACAACGCCTATGTGCAGCAGAACAAGGTGCTGGTCGCTCCCGAGGTGGAGGGACGCATTGCCGAAGTGCTGGTCGGGCAGAACCAGATGGTGAAGCCCGGCGACGTACTGTTCCGCATCGACGATGCCGCCTATCGAATCGCCCTTGAAAAAGCCGACGGAGCCGTGGCGCTCGCGCGCCTGCAGGTGGAGGAGTTGCGCACCCGCCTGAAAGACGCCGAACTCAAGGCCGAGACGGCGCGCAACACGCTCGCCTTCCAGGAAGTGCAATTCGGACGCCAGGAAAAACTCCGGCAGACCGGCAACACGACCGAGGCGCAGTATGACAGCGCCCGCCATGACCTCGACCTCGCTCGACAAGCGGTGGCCGAGGCCTCGCAAGGCGTGACCGACACCCTGGTCGCGCTTGGTGGCGATGCCAACATCGAAACCGACAAGCATCCGTCGGTGCTCGGCGCCCTCGCCGCGCAGAATAGTGCCCGTCTCGACCTGAAACGTTCCGTCGTGCACGCACCGACGACCGGCACGGTCAGCCAGGTAGCCAATCTGCAAGTCGGCCAGTATGTCGGCAGCGGCAGCCCGGTGATGGCGATCATCGACACAACCAGCACCTGGGTGGAAGCCAACTTCAAGGAAACCGACCTCAGCCACATGCGTCCCGGACAGCCGGCGGAGTTGACGCTCGACGCCTATCCAGACGTGACGATCACAGGGCATGTCGATAGTTTGGGTGGCGGCACCGGTGCGATCTTCTCGCTTCTGCCGGCGCAGAACGCCACGGGCAACTGGGTGAAGGTCGTGCAGCGCGTGCCCGTCCGGATCGCCCTCGACGAGCCAACCTCCTTGCCGCTGAAGGCCGGCCTCAGCGTAGGCGTCGATGTCGATACCGGCTTCGTCCGGCCGCTGCCCGCCTTCCTGCGGACTGCTCTCGACACGCTGGGATTCGCACCGGAAGCAAAGAAGCTCGCCGCCAAATGACAGCCAGCGCCGACCTTACCAAGGTGCCGCATCGCGGCCTGCTTTCGCTCGCCACCATGCTGGCGGTGATCATGCAGGTGCTTGATACGACGATCGCCAACGTCGCTCTTCCCTCGATGCAAGGCAGCCTTGGGGCGGCGCAAGACACGATCAACTGGGTGCTGACCTCCTATATCGTCGCGTCGGCGATCGTCATGCCGCTGACCGGCTGGATGGCGGACGCCATCGGCCGCAATCGCCTGTTCCTGATCTCGGTGGCCGGCTTCACGTTGACCTCCTGCCTTTGCGGCATGGCTGGCAGCCTGACCGAGATGGTGTTGTTCCGGGTCCTGCAGGGCGTGTTCGGCGCTTCACTCGCGCCGCTGTCGCAGGCGGTACTGCTCGACATCAATCCGCGCGAGCGCCACGGACAGGCCATGGCCCTTTGGGGCGCCGGCATCATGGTGGCGCCGGTTCTGGGGCCGACACTGGGCGGTTGGCTGACCGACAGCTTCGATTGGCGCTGGGTTTTCTACATCAACGTTCCCGTCGGCCTGCTCGCCTTTCTCGGCATTGCCTTCACCATGCCGGCCTCGGCGCGCCACAGCCGGTCCTTCGACTTCGTCGGCTTTGCCTTTCTGGGCCTGTTCGTCGGCTCGCTCCAACTGATGCTCGACAGAGGCGAACAGCTCGACTGGTTCTCCTCGCCGGAAATCATCATCGAAGCCGCGCTCGCCGCTGCCGCGCTCTGGTGTTTCATCGTCCACTCGGCGACGGCCGAGCATCCTTTCATTCACCCGCAGATCTTCCGCGACCGCAACTACGTGGCGGCCAGCATCTTCAGCTTTGCCATTTCCGTGGTGCTGCTTGCCACGACCGCGCTGCTGCCGCCGCTTCTGCAACGCATCATGGGATTTCCAACCGTGACCACCGGTCTCGTGCTGGCTCCACGCGGCATCGGAACCATGGTCGCCATGCTGCTGGTCGGCCGGCTGCTGCGTTTCATCGATCCGCGCCTCATCATCGTGGTCGGCCTCGGCTTCACGGCCTGGGGCCTCTGGGGCATGACCGGCTTCACGGCCGAAATGGACTCGTGGCCCATCATTTATACCGGCGTATCGATGGGGTTCGGCCTCGGGCTGGTGTTCGTGCCGATGTCGACGGTAGGGTTTGCGACGCTTCCCCCCGAACTCAGGACCGAGAGCGCCGCGCTGTTCAGCTTGGTGCGCAACATCGGCTCGTCGATCGGCATTTCCATGGTGTCGGTGGTCCTGACGCGGAACATCCAGGTCAACCATGCCGAACTTGCCGAGCGGATGACGGCCTTCTCGCCAAGCGTTGATGCGGCAGCCCATGCGGTCGGCATGAGCGCCAGTTCAGGCCCGTTCGCAGCCGTCCTTGATCAGATCACCACGCTACAAGCGACGATGCTCTCCTATGTCGATGACTTCCAGCTGATGATGTACGTATCGATCGCAGCACTGCCGCTGGTGCTGCTGCTGCGAAAGCCAAAGACGGCGCCACAAGGACCGATCACGCCAGAGGCGGACTGAGACGTCGACTTCGCTGCGCGGCAGCCCGCTAAGCGCTTTTTCCAGGCCCTCATGCCTCGGCTTCGGTTCGGTCGCCCGCCGCCAGTGCCTTGGCTTGGGCGATCCAGTCCTCGCGTTCGATCCGCCCAGGAAAAGCTAGGTATGCGCCGACCCAGCGCACCTCGACCGGCGTCCAGGCAGCAATCTGTTCGTAATGATAGACGCCGAGCGCGTTCAGTCGCGTTGCATTCTGGGGACCGATGCCCCTGATGCGCCGGAGATCGTCGGGGCCGCCAGCGCGTGGCCCCGGCAAGGCCGGCGGCCGCTCACCGACGCGGTCGGCGGCAGCGATGCGATCGAGTCCCGCCGAGACTTCGGCCGCAGGACCGGACAACGCCTCCGGGGCGACCGGTTCCTGGATGGCCGGCGGCACGGTTTCAGCCGCGACGACGGGTTCCGATTCCGGCTCCGGCATGGCGGGAAGCGGACTGGAGTCGGCCCGAACGACGGCCGCATCGGCCTCCGCCGCTTCGGCAGCGGCCATGACGTCGGTCAGGCGCTGGCTACCGACAGTGCGGCGGCCAAACCACTGCTTGACGAGAACGCCGACCAGCACACCGACCCCAACTGCAATCGCCGTCAGGATGAAGGCTTCGATGATCAGAATGGCCATGATGACCCCCGGAGGAAGAAAGGCAGTCGAGCGGTTTGGTCAGGCGTCGATGCGGTCGGAGCCGAACCATCCGATGACAAGCCCGGCTGCAAAGGCGATCAGCAAATAGGGCCAGAGCATGATTGCAAGGTAGAGCATCGTCGTCTCCCGATCACGGCGCGGCCAAGGTGATGGAAAATCCGTCCGGGCTGCCGTTGGCACCGCTGGTCGCGAGTCGAGCAGGGTCTATGCCGATCTCGGCAAAGGCACCGGCCACGCTTCGAGCGCGCGCCTCGCCAAGCGACTGCGCCTTAGGGGCATCCACACCCGACACGGTGGCGGTCAACGCGAAACGCGCGGTCGGGCACCGGAGCGCCAAGCCACCGAGCCGATCGACCACTCCCCAACTGTTGGCAGCGATGGTGGCCGACCCGTCATCAAAACGGACGGGATTGCGATCAAGTACGCTTCGAACGGCCTCGCCACAGGCAGTCGCCTCAAGCGGCGGTTCGGCAGGCGCCGCCGTGACCGCGACTTCAAGCGCGTAGCCCGCGGGCACCGCCGCCGAGAGCTCGGACGGCAGGCGCGCGGCGCCAGCGGCCGTGAAAGCATTACCCGCAACCCGGATCGCGGCGCCTTCGACGCTGACGTTACCCTTGGCGAGAAGCGACGCGGCGCGGATCGCAAACAAGGCGGCCTCGCGTGCGTTCGGTGGAACGGATGTCGCCACCGCTGCGGAGTCGAGAATATCAGCCTTGCCGAACGCTTGGTCGGCCGCCGCGCGGACCGATTTGCGCATGGCCTCGTCGGCGAGATCGCCGTCGAGTGTCACGGTATCCAGCCCGCGCTCGACAAAGAAACGAAACGCGGCCGGCGCCGAAACGTCGATACTGCCCTTGACCACACCGTTGGGCAGATCGTCAAGCTCTTCTCCGACCGCCCCCTTACCGTCGCCTGTTGCCGCCTTGCCCGTCACCGACAAAACGTTGCCAACGAAACGAACCTCCCCGGCATCGAGCTGCCCGAGAATGGCGGCCGCCTTACGTGCGACCGCGACAAGGTCGACGGCGGGATCAAGGCCGGCACCCAGCCCCGACCGGTCGACAAGGCCAAGATCGCTGGACGTACCATCGACGACGGCGCGGATGGCAGAGCGAACGGCCTCCGATGGAGCGGAACCGCCGATGGTGAGTTGCTCCGCATCCCTGGTCATCGACCAAACGTAGGGCGACACCACTGGCGGCGTGACACCGTTGCCGACGTCGTAGCCGGAAGGTGGGTTGGCAATGGCCGCTTCGAGTTCGACCAGATCGCCCGATGTCGCTGCCGCGCCCGAAAGCGTCAGGTGCGTGCCCGACAACAGCGCAGTGCCCTCATTGAGCTTGGCGAGGAGACCGACCGCAAACTCGGCTGCGGAACCGAAATCGCTCGGGGCGCCATCGGCCAGCGTCGTCTCGACCACCGGCTCGCTTTCGCCGGCAATGGCTTGCGCTGCCGTGACCAGACTGGCCCGCACATCATCCGTCGGCACGAAACCGGTGATCGTCACGCGGCCGCGACTTTTGGAAACCGTGAGGGTGAAGGGATCAACGATCGGCAGCGCGATTGACTTCTGAAGATAGAAACCGGGTGGATTCCAGGTTTCCAGATAGGCGTTGAGCGTACGATAGGCTTCGGGACTCGCCGCACGGCCGGATACGACCAGCGCTCGGTCGCTGAGCGAGATGTGCGCCGAGGCCAGGAGATCGATGTAATCGGCCGCAGCCTCGGCAACATCGGCGAAACCGTCTGGCGCGCCCGAGGCGTAATCGAGATTATCGAACACGTTGCGCGGCCCGACGGCTTGCCGCACCACGTCGAGAAGACTTGCGCGCGTCTCCGGATCAGGCACGACACCCGACACCGTGACGCCGCTGTCATCGCGATCGACGGACCAGAGAAAGGGCGAGGCGAGCGGCCGCGACACGTTCACCGCATCCAGGCTATAGCCGTCGGGTAGCGTCGGTGCGAAAGACTTCAGCCGGTCGTAGGCGGAATTGCTGGCGGCCTCGCCGTTGACGGTCACGGTCCTGTCAGCAACAGACACCTCGCCTCGCGACAGCAAAGCCGGCAGCCCGTAGAGCATTCTTAGCACGTCGAAATAGCGATCGTCGGCCTTGCCGCGTGCCAGCAGACTGTGATCGGCCACGGCGAGCCCCGGAGCCGCCGATGCCATTGCACCCAGGATGCGCGCCCTGTCCGGCAGGGACGGCACGGCACCGGACAGCGTCACGGTGCCGCCACTCCGTTCGAACTTGGTAACGTAGGGATGGACTTCCGGCAGCAGCCCGGTCGCAGACGCGTCGACCGTGCGAACGCCATAGAGCCGGCTCAGCCGTTCGATCGCCAGCTGACGATACTCTTCGGACGGCGCATCGCCACGAAGGAAGACGTCACGGCCGCGAACATCGACGGAGGCCCAACTGGTCACCTCGCCGGCCAGCACCTGCCCGGCCCGCGTTCCGAGATCGACGGCAATGTCCGCCGTGCGACTGATGAGCGCCGCCGCGGTCACGGCAACCGCCGCCGTCACGCCAAGTATCGCCGAGATCTGCCAGCGAACCATCTCCCGCCTCCGCACGCCCGGACATCACCCATCCGATTGCACGGCCGAGAATACGAAACGGCAATTGCGAAAAGCAATTACTCCGGGAACACACTCGCCAAACAAATGACGAGCAAGGCAAAAATGTCGTCACCGCAAACACTGCACGGCCAACCAAAGTAGAAAAGGCCCGGACGAACCGGGCCTTTCCCTCAAACCCCAAAGGGGTTCGATATTACCAGTTGCGGGTCAGCTTCAGCATGCCCGACCAGGTGTCGTCGGTGACAGACGCCGTACCAGCCTTGGTGAACACGTTGTCACTGGTGTAGTTCACTTCAGCCGTCAGGATGAGGTCCGGGGTGAAGGCGTAATCAGCACCAACCTGGGCGATAACCTGATCCTCAGCCTTATCCCAGAACTTCGAACCGATACCGGCGTAAACAGCCAGTGCGTCCGTCGCCTGGTACTTCAGAGCGCCAGCAGCGCCGAAGTAGTTATCGGAGTCGTAATCGACATAGGTACCGACGAGGCGGGCATTCAGCTTGTCGACCAGCTTGAGGTCCGCAGTAGCCTTGAGGCCCCAAAGGTCGTTGTTGCCGAGGTCATGAGCCTCGTAGATGGCCGACAGGTCGACGGCACCCCAGGACTGGCCGGTGATACCGACGCGACCGGTGTAGGTGATGTCAGCGCTACGGCCAGTCGACCAAATGGTCGGCTGCCACTTGTTGCTGTTGTCCAGGCCCTGGAAGCCGGCACCAACGTAGAAGCCGCCACCGAGGTTGTCGACCATGATCTGGGCGCCAACGCCGCTCTTGTCGAACTCGCCATAGATGGCGCCGGTGTCGCCGTAGAACACATCGCCATAGGCGTTGCCGAACTTACCGACCGTCAGGTAACCAACCTGAATGAAGGCGTCGTCAGCAGAGATGGTGCCACCGGCGCTGTCGAGCTGCAGAACGAAGAACGAACGGACGGTACCAAGATCGGAAGCCGTACGGGCGTCGAACTTGACCTGGGCGTCAGCCTTGAAGTTCACCTTGTCACCAAGGACGATCGGCGTACCCGTACCCACATCAACATTATTGGTGTACACGACACGAGCGCGAACGCGACCGGAGATGTCGAGGCAGGTCTCGGTGCCGGGGATGTAGAAGAAGCCGGCGCCGTAGGCGTCGCAAACCTTCACGTAGTCAACAGCGGCCGGAGCGGCTTCGCCCGGCAGGTCGGCAGCGTAAGCGCCCGTGGCGACCATCAGGCCGGCGGCGGTGCCGAGCAGCGTCTTCATGTTCATTTCCTGACCTCCAAAGTCATCTAGAGAAGGAACCCTTCCCTGCCTGACAACAAACGGCCTGACCGTTATCATCACTGGCTTGGAACCGGTTCCGGTTCTTTGCCGCCTTGCTCCGCCGCCTAACCACCCCAGGCAGATCGACTTCACTTGGCGGTGAGTTCCGTCTCCCGAAATCTCACGGTGATAGTGATGGCCGATCCTGAGGCCGTCTTCAACGGGAAAGACGCGGGCAATCCGGCCAGCACGGCTAATCGAAAATCCATGTTGCAGTTTTGTCACGCACCTCCCCACCCCCCGGAAGACGAGGATTAACGAGAGGTTAAGGCTCTGCCTCAAAAGGGAATTGTCGGTTTCCAACCCATTAGCATCCGCCGATTTTCCACAAACCTCAGGGAACATACTCATAACCAAACGGCTAGCGTACGCGACCTCTTTCAACAGGCCCGGTTGCGGGGCGCCGGTCGGGCAAGGGCGAATCTCTCCGGGCAGAGTCGGGTTGTCCAGGTAAGGGAAGGAGGCCTGTTGGACGTCGGGCTACCTTTCACGAGAGTCGCCGTCCAAACGATCAGTCAGCGAACCGGTTCTCTCCCGACTGGGCTTGATGACCCAACGCCTTTCGGATTGGATGGCGTTGCCTCTTCCTCTCTCGTCGGACCTGACACATGCCATCCCGTCCCTCGCCGCAAGCTTTCGCCGCCGGCCTCATCGCCGCCTTCGTCGGATTCGGCGGCGCGTTCACGGTCGTCGTGCGCGGTCTCTCCGCCGCGGGCGCATCTCCAGCCGAGGTCGCCTCGGGACTGATGGCGGTCACCATTGCCATGGGGCTCTCGGGCATATTGCTCAGCCTTCGGTTCCGGATGCCGATCTCCGTCGCATGGTCGACGCCCGGCGCGGCCTTGCTCGCCTCCTCCGGCGCGGTGGCTGGCGGATACCCCTACGCGGTCGGTGCCTTCCTTATAACCGGCGCGCTGTTGATGCTGTCGGGCGTCGTCAGGCCGCTCGGCCGCACGGTCGCCGCCATACCCACACCGATCGCCTCGGCGATGCTGGCCGGCGTGCTTCTCACGCTGTGTCTCGCACCGGTCAAGGCGGTGGCCGTCTCGCCGATCACTGGTCTCGCCGTGGTGGTGACGTGGCTCGTGGTCGGCCTCTGGCGAAAGGTGCTCGCCGTGCCGGCCGCCGTGATCGTCGCCGCCGTCATCATCGCCACGACGACGCCGATTCCTCCCGCGGTCACCGAAGGCCTCGTGCCGGCGCCGCTCCTCGTCATGCCGCATTTCAGCATGGCGGCACTGATCGGCACCGCGATTCCCCTCTACGTGGTCACCATGGCGGCCCAGAACATTCCCGGCATGGCCGTCCTCAACGCCAACGACTACCGGCCGGAATTCGGCCCCATCCTGAGGAACACCGGCGCGTTCACTCTTCTCGCCGCGCCGTTTGGCGGCCATGCCGTCAACCTCGCGGCGATCACCGCTGCCCTTTGCGCCAGTCCGGATGCCGACCCCGACAAAGACAACCGGTATTGGGCGGCCGTCGTCTGTGGCGTGGCTTACGTCATCGTGGGTCTGATCTCCGGTGCCGCCACCGCGTTCATCGCGGCAGCGCCCCCGGTTCTCATCGAAGCGGTGGCCGGCCTCGCCCTGCTCGGTGCTTTCGGCGCCTCCACCTCGACCGCCCTCTCCGCGCCGGACACGCGAGAAGCGGCCGTCATCACCTTCCTCGTCACGGCGTCCGGCGTCGGCTTCTTCGGTATCCCCGGTGCGTTCTGGGGGCTGATTGCCGGCATTGCCGTGCATCTCATCAATCGCTTCAGGATGACCGCCTGACGGTACCAACGGATCCCAACGCATGCTTTATCTCGTACGACACGGACAAACGCTCTGGAACACAGAGGCGCGCTTCCAGGGACAATACGATTCCCCGCTCACCGACCTCGGCCGCGATCAAGCAACCCGCATCGGTCGGGCACTCGCAGCGGAGATCGGGCCGCGCTCCGAGCCGATCCGCGCTTACATCAGCCCGCTCGGGCGCACCCGCGCCACGGCTGAGCTGATCGGCCGATCGCTGCCGATGAGCATCGTCGAAGAACCGAAACTGATGGAGGTTCATTTCGGCGACTGGGAAGGGTTGACGCGAGACGACATTCTGTCGCGCTTCGGCAAGGATCAGTCCATCCGCCCGTTCGACTGGCAGTTCCAGGCACCGGGCGGCGAGACGCTCGATGTCGTGCTGGCGCGCGTCAGCGCGTGGTACGATGAGGCGGAATCCCCGGCCGTCGTCATCACCCACGGGATCATCAGCCGGCTGCTGCGCGGCCTTCACGCCGGGCTTTCGCACGAGGATATGCTGACGCTTCCCGTGTCGCAGGATGGTTATTTCCGCCTGGATGGCGGACGCATAGACTTCGTGCCGGCACCTTGAGGATCTTCCTCAAGGTTTCTTTGACCGAACCGGTCAAATCCTGGTGTGAACGGCGTGATCGGCCGCCTGCGGGCTCGCCAGGGTAGCGATTTTGCCTTATGGTCCATCATTATGACCTTCTGGCAGCAATTCTCCGCCGTCATTGCCCGCATCCCCGATGCGGTCACCTGCGTCTTTCAATGCGTGGTCGACGTGCTGCGCGAAACCTTGTCGCCGGAGGCACGGCGTCAGGTCGCCTTCACGTCCGCCATGATTGCGCTTTCCGCCAAGATGGCAAAGGCTGACGGTGTCGTCACGGCCGACGAGGTGGCCGTGGTGGAACGCCTCTTTCAGGTGCCGCCGGACGAGAAGCGTCACGTCGCCCGCCTCTTCAACCTCGCCAAGCAGGATACAGCCGGCTACGAGTATTATGCCGAGCGCATTCATGCCCTCTATGAATCGGACATGGAGACGCTCGAGGACATCCTCGACGGTCTGTTCGTCATCGCTACCGCCGACGGCAGCCTGCATGACGACGAACTCGCGTTCCTTGAAACGGTGGCCGCCATCTTCCGCGTGCCGCAGGCCGCTTTCCACCGCCTGTTCGCCCGCCATGTCGGGGAAGATGCGCGCTGTCCCTATGCCGTGCTCGGCCTTCCGCCCGGCGCGGACGATGCAGCCGTAAAGAAGGCATGGAGACGACTGGTCGCCGAGCATCATCCGGACCGCCTGCAGGCGCGCGGCCTCCCGGCCGATTTCATACGAGTCGCAACCGAGCGGATGGCCACGATCAACGCCGCCTACAGCGCCATCACCCGACAGGCGGCCTGAGGACTGCGGCCGGAACTCCGGCACGCCCGTCGATTTGGCGACTGCCGTCTTTCGGTGCCTTCCGGCTTCGGCTAAAGACGAAGCCATGACCGACACAACATTCCTTCCCGACGGCTACCACGCCCTCGCCCCCGGCAAGCTCGCCAATATCGCCACCTTCCTGGAAGTGACCGAGCGGCCCGACCGCCCCCGGCGGCCGGCTCCCGCCGGATACGCGATTGAGCCCGTCGACCGCTGGGACACCGACGCCTTTCTCGACCTCTATCGGGAGATTGGGTGGGAGTGGCTGTGGAGCTCCCGCCTGTTGATTGGCCGTGAAAAGCTGGAAGCCAAGCTCGCCTTGCCCCACCTGCGCTCCTGGTGTCCGGTGAAAGACGGCCGGCGAATGGGAATCGTCGAGATGGACCTTTCCAAACCAGGCGAGACCGAAATTTCCTTCTTCGGTCTGGTGCCCGACGCCGTCGGTGGCGGTGTCGGCGGCTGGCTGATGCAGGAGGCGATCGACCTCGCCTTCGCGCGGCCGGGTGTGAAACGCCTATGGCTGCATACCTGCAACTTCGACAGCCCGCAGGCCCTCCCCTTCTACATGCACATGGGCTTTGTGCCCTACGCCCGCGCGGTGGAGGTGCATGACGACGTCCGTCTTCTCGGTCAGCTCGGGGAGAGCGCCGGTCCGGCCATTCCTATGATCCGGAACGGGCGTGCACCCGATCTCGAGTGAGCCTCAGGCGACGGCCGATGTCCGGCGAACAAACGGGACTGGCTTCCCCGTCATCTTGTGGTATTGACCTTGCGGTACCAGCCCGAGGGTCAACAGCCACGGGCACGTACCGCAAGAGACCGACATGATCGCATCCGAGCGCCCGGCTCCCGTTTTCATCGATAGTCCCCCCCGCCTTCCCATGACGAGTTTCCGCGACGCGGAAGCCGCCGTCGATCGCCTGATCGAGATCTACGCCCGCAACACCGCGTTCCTCCGATCGTCCTTCGAGGCGGTGGTGCAAGGCGCCATTCCCGAAGGCCGCATCCGCGCCTACTATCCGCTGATCCGTGTGGCCACCGACACGCATGGCCGCGCCGACTCGCGCCTGTCCTACGGCCAGTTCAGCGGCCCCGGCATCTATGAGACCACCGTTTCGCGGCCCGAACTGTTCCGGACCTATCTGGTGGACCAGCTGTCGGTGATCATCCGCAACTACGACGCTCCGGTGGAGATCGGTGAAAGCTCGCTGCCGATACCCCTGCACTTCGCCTTTTTCGAAGGGGCTTATGTCGAAGGCGCGCTAATGGACACGCTGCCGCGTCCGCTGCGCGACATGTTCGACGTGCCCGATCTTGCCGTCACCGACGATGCCATCGTCAATGGCACGCTCGATCCCAAGATTGGCGACCCGTTGCCGCTGGCTCCGTTCACCGCGCCGCGCGTCGACTATTCGCTGCACCGCCTCCAGCACTACACGGCGACCTCGCCGAGGTTCTTCCAGAACTTCGTGCTGTTTACCAACTACCAGTTCTACGTCGACGAGTTCGCCGCCCGCGCCCGCGAGATGATGGCGTCCGGCCAGAGCGACTACGTCGCCTTCGTGGAACCCGGCAACCAGATCACCCCCCTCGGCGAGACGGCGCCGGTCGAAGGCGAGGAGCTCCAGCGCCTGCCGCAGATGCCGGCCTATCACCTCGTCCGCGACGACCACTCTGGAATCACGCTGGTCAACATTGGCGTCGGCCCCTCGAATGCCAAGACGATCACCGACCACGTTGCCGTTCTCCGCCCGCATGCCTGGGTGATGCTCGGCCACTGTGCCGGCCTCAGAAGCAGCCAGCAGCTCGGCGACTACGTCTTGGCGCATGGCTACGTGCGCGACGATCATGTGCTCGATGCCGACCTGCCACTGTGGATACCAATCCCGCCGCTGGCGGAAATCCAGGTGGCGCTCGAAGGTTCGGTCGCCGAGGTCACCGGCCTCAAGGACCTCGAATTGAAGCGCATCATGCGCACCGGCACCGTCGCCACCATCGACAACCGTAACTGGGAACTGCGCGACCAGCGCGAGCCGGTGCAGAGGTTCTCGCAGTCCCGCGCCATCGGCCTCGACATGGAGTCGGCGACGATCGCCGCCAACGGTTTCCGCTTCCGCGTGCCTTATGGAACGTTGCTCTGCGTTTCCGACAAGCCGCTGCACGGCGAGCTGAAGCTGCCGGGCATGGCAAGTGCCTTCTATCGGCGGCAAGTCAGTCAGCATCTGACCATCGGCATGCGCGCCATGGAGAAGCTGCGCGAAATGGCGCCGGAGCGGCTGCACTCGCGCAAGCTGCGCTCCTTCATGGAAACAGCCTTCCAGTAACTGAGCCGTTTCCACCCAGACTCATCAAACCCGGATTGTCTCATGCTCACCATTTTCGACTGTGACGGCGTACTCATCGATTCCGAGATCATTTCCTCGGCGGTTACCGCGGAAGTGCTCAACGAGGAGGGCTTCGCCATCACCGCCGAAGAAGTGACGTCCCGCTTTGCGGGCCTCGCCAGCGGTGAAATGGAAGCCATCCTGTCCGAAGAGACCGGGCTTCCGGTCAGCGGCCGCATCAAGGAGCGCATCCAGGCGGAGTTCGACCGGCGCATCGTGCACGTGAAGGCGGTGCCCGGCATCGCCGAATTGCTCGACGCGCTCGATGGTCCGCGCTGCGTCGGCTCCAATGCGGAATCGGCCTATCTCAAGCGCGCACTCACCAGCGCCGGGCTCTATGACCGCTTCAAGCCCTACGTGTTCTCGGCCGGCGAGGTCGGAACCCGTCAGGGCAAACCCGATCCCAACGTCTTTCTCCACGCGGCCCGCGAGTTTGGCGTCGACCCCGCCGAGGCGATCGTCGTCGAGGATTCGTTCGCCGGCGTAACAGCCGCCGTCCGCGCAGGAATGCGGGCGATCGGCTTCACCGGCGGGGCCCATTCCTGGCCGGGACACGCCGAGGCGCTGATGGAAGCCGGCGCGGAAACGGTAGTCCGCCGGCACTCCGACATTCTCGCGGTGGTCGAGGCGTTCCGGAGCTGGGACGGCAGGAGCGTCTGACCGATAGGCCGCGCCTCGCCGAAGCCGTCACTGCCCGATGATTTCGGTCAGCGCTTCGGCCAGTGAATAGCGATCGCCGTCTTCCCCCGAAATGACGTCGGCAATCACCGGCCGGCCATGCTCGGAAATGACGCGGAACTGCACCTCGGTGACGGCATTGCGTTCCTCATCGGAGGAGTCCTCCATGCAAGCGAAGCGCTTGAAGCGGGCGACGACATCGGTGGCGGCACCGTCTTTGCCATCCGCCTCGATGGTCAATCCCTCCAGCGGGCAACCGTCCTGACCGAGGATGATCGGATCGTAATCGAACGGACTGCCGGTCCCATCCTCGCTGTCGAAGGCGGGATGCTTGGTCGCCTCCGCGTAAAGCTCACGCATGTGCTTGCTGAAGTTGCCGATATGGGACTCGTCGAAATAATCGCCGGCCTCGCCGTCGCCGTTTGACCAGAGCGCCGTCGCCACCGCCATTATTGACTGTACCGGCGCCACTGCATCGGCGGCATAGGCGGGACCCGCGAAGGCAAGCGAAGCTGCGACAAGACAATACTTAAACATCGAGGACCTCATCCTCGTAGGTCGGGACGGCGGGACATTAGGCGTTGCCAAGCGGCGGCGCAATCGCGACGCGTCGTGGCCCGCGAGCAAAAAAACGCATGGCGCGCGTGCGCGCTCCTGTCGGAACCGGCTATGCCTTTTTGGCGGCCCGCAGCACGGCCGCGATCACCGACGCGACCGCCTTGTAGAGATCGATTGGGATCGTCTCGTCGAGTTTCAGCGTCGACAGCGCGTCGACGAGCGCCGGGTTCTCCTCCACAGGCACGCCGGACTCCCGCGCCTTGTCGATGATCGCCTCGGCAATGGCGCCCTTGCCGGTGGCAACCACCTTCGGCGCATCCGGTGCTGCATATTGCAAAGCCACCGCCTTGCGGATGTCTTCGTTGCTCATAGCTGAAGATCCAGGCGATGGTTGGCAGCGGTCGTCGTCTCTTCGCGCCCTTCGGGCGGATGGCCGCGATGCAGATCGAGGCCGGCCACCACCATGCCCTCCTGCTCGAGACCAAGCACGATATTCTCCCGTTCCGCTTCCATGCGAACAAGACCGTCGTCGCTCTCGCACCAGACGCCGACGGCCACCCGTCGTCCGTCCATCAGGCCGACCCGCACCGCGACCGGCCCGAGAGGAGCAATGTCAAAAGCAATGTCGACCTGGAACACCCGCCGTAGCGTGCCACCTGCCTCAGTCGGGGCACGATCGTCGCGCTCGATGCGAAGCTGGGCAATCGAAGTCCCATTCGGTCCGGCAATGGGTATTTCGAACATCAGCGATTGCGTCGGCTGGGCGACTTTCGCGTCGCGGCTCTCCGCCGTTGCCGCCTGGTGCAGGAAGACGCGCGACAACGACCGTTCAGCCTCGCCGAGCGCCCGACCGGCCAGCGTTTCGGTCGATGTCGCCTCAGCAGGATCGTCGCCGAGAAGTGGAACAGCCGGCTGACCGCGTACGGGACCACCTTTTCGTGGTGGCATTGGCCGGTCGACACGAGCAACCGATTCGTCTCCTCCGCCTTCCAGGTTGGCCAAAACATTGGCGTTGCGACCCAACCAGACCGCAAGCTCGCGACGCAGTCCCTCCAACGCGCCCTTGAGATCCACGCCCGGCATCGCCGGCATTGCCGTGGGTGGCGTCGCTGAAGGTGCCGGGGGAGCGACCGGTCGGGGGGATACCGCGGCGGGCTCCGTGCTGGCTGGCGCGCCGGCACTGGCCCGAGGCGGAACCTGTGGCGTCGACGTTGCGGTGCCTGCCGTCCCGGCCGTTGGAGCCGGTTCGGCTCCCGGCTGTGTCGACGCGACTGACGCGGAAGGTTGGCCCGGGTTTGATTGTGCGGGCGCATTGGGAGCAGCCGGTTGCGTTGCCTGCCCGGCCGTGGGGCGCGGCGGCATTCCAGGCGAAGCCTTCGGCAGACTATCCACCGTTGATGGCACAAAGGGCGCCTTGTCACCCGCGGGGCGTTGGAGCGGCGCTTCGCTGCCCTGGGGTTGAGCCACGGCGGCAGGCGCGGGGCGAGCGGAACTGGATGGCGTCCCAGGCGAGGGCGACGATGACGCCGTAACCGGGGTCGCCGGCACCAACGGCCGACCAGGAGTCCATGGAGCGAAGGCCCGAGACGATGCCGTGGCGGCTGCAGAGGGGGGCTGTGGAGCCGGCGTTGGTTGGGAAGGCGGCGCTCCTGCCCCATCGGGATCGGCGACCGGCGTTCCGACGGCCGTCTGGGGGACGATGGTGGCAAGGCTCGGTTGCGCCGCGGCGGGTTGACCGATTGCCGGGCCGGTCGGCCCCGACGAAACGGGAGGCGTTGACGGCGGGGAAGGCATCCCTCCACCGGCGGGCCGAGACGCCGGTATCCCATCGACATCCGCCGAAGGCATCTGCTGGGCTGGTGGTTGCGGCGCACCATCACGCGCGACCGCAGTGGCTGGCGACGGCGCGGAGGCCACGGCACCAGTCGTCGCGGGGGCCGCCGGAAGCGCCTCTCCACCCGCAGTCACCAGCGCCGGAACAGGACTGCTTGTCGGCGTCGCGGCCGTGCCTGCCGGGGATGAAGCATTGGTCGGCGCCGGAGCACCGGCAACAGTTCCGGCCGAGGCACCCTGAGTTGCGCTCGCCGGAGCAGGACCGCCTCCGATACGAGACGGCGACGCGCCAACCGGTGAGGCGGGCGCCGGGGTCTGAAGCGGCGCACTTCCGCCCTGCCCTGGTTGAGCCTCCACCATCGGTGATGGTCTGGCTGCAGCCGGCGAGGCGGATGATGCCGTCAGCGAAACCGGCCGTGCGGTCCCCGTCTGGGCCGTCTGGGCCGTCGAGGTCGTCGGCGAGGGCGCCGGCGGCGCGGTACGGGCGGGCGCCTGACGTTTTTCGTCCGGCGCTCCGCCGAGCGCCTGGCGGATCGCCGGCGACAATGCGGCCGACATCCGCCCGGCCGCGACGGCCTCATGGAAAACGCCGGAGGAGCGGATCGCCTCGGCCACCCGTTCCGGCGTCACGTTGCCTTCGCCGAGACGGAAGGCCAGCAGCGTGGTGATCGCCGCTTTCAGCGCGTCGGGCAGATCCGGTGCGTCGGCAAGCTGGGTCAGCGTGGCGTAGAGGGGCGCCAGACCACCCTGACGGCCGAGCGCTTCAGCCACCGCCTTCTCGATCAGAGTGGTCTCGGGAACGATGGCGACGGCGGGCTCGGCAGTCGCCGCCGCCTGAAGGTCGAGCAGGGAACTGGCCGCCGTCTGTTGAGCAAGCGTCTTGCCCGGCTGACCCGAGTTCGCCTGGATTTCGTTGGTCACCGGCGGCAGCGAGCCGATCGCCATGGGCATGCTCCCGGAGAAATGTATCCGGGAGGGTGCGTTGAAACGGCCCGTCTGGCAAGCCGTTACATTGGCTCTGTCGTGGCTATGGATTGGGCGGCGGCTCACCGCCGCCACGCCAATTCAGGTCAGCCCTGGTGGACCAGCTTCGGCTGGCGAGCAGCCAGCGTCTCGTCGACGCGTCGGCGCGGCGCGAGGCGCGGCGACGCCTTGAAAGCGGCGACATCGCCCGACTTCGCTTTCTCGGCGAGGTGTCGCAGCATGCCCACGAACTGATCGAGACTGGCCTTCGATTCCGACTCGGTCGGCTCGATCAGCAGGGCGCCATGGACGACCAGCGGGAAATACATGGTCATCGGGTGGTAGCCTTCGTCGATCATCGCCTTGGCGAAATCGAGCGTCGTGACGCCGGTGCCTTCCAGGAAACGGTCGTCGAACAGCACCTCGTGCATGGCCGGCCGCTCCGGGAAGGCGACCGTCATGACGTCCTTCAGGCGGGCCTTGACGTAGTTGGCGGCCAGCACCGCATCCTCGGAGGCCTGCTTGAGACCGTCGGCGCCATGGCTGAGCATGTAGGCGAGCGCTCGCACGAACATGCCCATCTGGCCATGGAAGGCGGTGATGCGGCCGAAGGGCTTAAGGCCACGCTCGCTCGCCGCCTTGCGCGTCTCGACGAACTCGGCGCCACCAACTTCATCAAAGCGGACGAAGGGGACCGGCGCGTAAGGCGCCAGCCTTTCCGACAGCACCACCGGGCCTGCGCCCGGGCCACCGCCGCCATGCGGCGTCGAGAAGGTCTTGTGCAAGTTGATGTGCATGGCATCGACGCCAAGATCGCCGGGCCGGACCTTGCCGACGATGGCGTTGAAGTTGGCACCATCGGCATAGAAGTAGGCGCCAGCCGCATGCACCGCCTCGGCGATCTCGACGATGTCGCGCTCGAACAGGCCGCAGGTGTTGGGGTTGGTCAACATGATCGCCGCAACCTCGGGGCCGAGGCGCTTCCTGACCTCATCCGGGTCGACGGTGCCGTCGGCACGCGCCGGCACGCTGACCACGCGGAAGCCGAGCTGGGCGGCCGTCGCCGGATTGGTGCCATGCGCCGATTCCGGCACCAGCACCACGTCGCGCGCTTCGCCGCGGTCGAGGATCGCCGCCTTGATCGCCGCCATGCCGCACATCTCGCCATGGGCGCCGGCCTTGGGGCTCATGGCGACCGACGCCATGCCGGTCAGCTCCAGCAGCCAGCGGCCGAGTTCGGCGACCAGTTCGACGGCGCCCGATACCGTCGACAGGGGCTGCAGCGGATGCACGTCGCCGAAGCCCGGCAACCGCGCCATCGCCTCGTTGAGACGCGGGTTGTGCTTCATGGTGCAGGAGCCGAGCGGGTAGAGCCCCAGGTCGATGGCGTAGTTCTGGCGGCTGAGGCGCACATAGTGGCGCATGGCCTCCGGCTCGGTGAGCCCCGGAAGGTCCAGCGGAGCTGTACGGCCGAGGGCGCCGAGGCGCGTCTCGAATGTGCCGACGTCGTCGAAATCGACGCCCGTCACATCGGCGCGCCCCACCTCGAACAGCAGCGGCTCCTCGATGGCGAGCCCCTGGTTGCCGTTGAAGGTCGATGCCGCGACGGTTGGTTCGGCGGCGACGGGCGCCGTCGGGCGGCCCACGTTATTCATGGTCATCGGTCACCTCCGAAGGTGAACAGCGTCGAAAGCAGAAAACTCCGGTAGCGGCTCGGCGTCGTCGCCCGACTGTCGCTGAAGAAGCGGCGCTGGGCGACGGAGGAACTCTCCTTGCTCCAGGGATCGCCGCTCTCGGTTGCCCGTCGATCGGTCATGCCAAGGCCTCCCGCAAAGCGGTCGCGAGCGCTGCCCTGTCGTCGTCGGTGTTGACCTCGGTGGCGGCCACGACCAGCACATTCTGAAGCTCGGGCCTGTTCGGCTCGAGCCGGCTGGCCGGTACGCCGGCCAGGATGCCCCTCTCCGCCAGCGTCTCGACGATCTCGGCCGCGCTTTTCGACAGGCGCACCGCAAACTCGTTGAAGAAGGTCCGGTTGAGCAGCTCGACGCCGAGCACATCGGCCAGCGCATCGGCCAGTCGCACCGCGCTGGCGTGATTGACGCGGGCGAGCTGCGTCAACCCGGTACCGCCGAGCAGTGTCAGGTGGATCGAGAAGGCCAGCGAACAGAGACCGGCGTTGGTGCAGATGTTGGAGGTGGCCTTTTCGCGGCGGATATGCTGCTCACGCGTCGACAGCGTCAGAACGAAGGCGCGCTTGCCGTCGGCATCCACCGTCTCGCCGCAAAGGCGGCCGGGCATCTGGCGGACGTGCTTCTGGCGCGTGGCGAACAGGCCGACGTAGGGACCGCCGAAGCTGAGCGGATTGCCGAGCGACTGCCCCTCGCCCACCACGATGTCGGCACCCTGGGCGCCCGGCGGCTCGATCAGGCCGAGCGAAACCACTTCGGTGAAGACGGCGATCAGAAGCGCGCCGACGGCGTGGGCCTTTTCGGCGATCGGCTTCAAGTCATAGAGATGGCCGTAGAAGGACGGCGACTGGACCACCACGCAGGACGTGGTGTCGTCGATGGCCGCAAGAATGTCCTCGGTACCGGAAACATCCGGCGCCAGGCTTTCCACCGTATGCCCCGGGAAACGCGTCACCGTCTCGACGACGCCGCGATAGTGCGGATGGACGCCGCCCGACAGCACGGCCCGATCGCGCCGAGTGATGCGATGGGCCATCAGCACCGCCTCGGCCAGAGCGGTCGAACCGTCGTACATCGAGGCGTTGGCCACCTCCATCCCGGTGAGGCGGGCGACCTGAGTCTGGAACTCGAACAAGACCTGCAAGGTGCCCTGGGCGATTTCCGGCTGGTAGGGCGTGTAGCTGGTCAGGAACTCCGAACGCTGGATCAGGTGGTCGACCGTGGCGGGAACGTGATGCCGATAGGCACCGGCGCCGACGAAGAACGGCACCGATCCGGCCGATGTGTTCTTCGCGGCCAGGGCACCGAGGCGACGGGCGACCGCCTGTTCGCTGGCGTGCGACGGCAGCTTCGGCAAGGCCTGGAGGCGCTTGTCGGCGGGGAGGTCGGCGAAGAGATCATCGATCGAAGTGGCGCCGATGGCAGCCAGCATCTCGCTTCGATCGGCATCGGAGAGGGGAAGATAGCGCATGGGATGGGCTCCGTGGACGCACGACGGAAATCGGTGCATTGCCTGGAATGCCGCCTTCCCTCTCTCTCCAACCCCGTCGGGAAGAGGAGAGAGGGCACAACGTACTTGCAAGAAAAGATTGAGGCTCTCAGAGCCCCTCGACGAAGGCCTTGTAGGCAGCCTCGTCCATCAGAACTTCGAGCTCGGCGGGATCGGACATTTCGATCCGGCAGAACCAGCCGGCCCCCTCGGGATCCTCATTGACGGTGATCGGGCTGTTGGCGAGCGGCTCGTTGGCCTCGACGACCGTGCCGGTCACCGGCGAATAGACTTCGCTCGCCGCCTTGACGCTTTCGACAACGGCGGTTTCCTCGCCCTTCTTCACCTTGCGCCCGACGGTCGGCACCTCGACGAACACCACGTCGCCGAGCTGGGCCTGCGCGTAATCGGTGATTCCGAGCGTGGCGACGTTGCCCGCGACGACGATCCACTCATGCTCTTCGGTGTAATACTTGGTCATGGTTTTGTTCCGATGTCTCTGGAGGTCTTATTTGGGCGCGCGATGAAAGCGAGCCGGAACGAAAGGAAGAGAAACGATCTCGGCCGGCAGTGCCTTGCCGCGCACCACCAGCCCCACGCGGGTGCCGGGCCGGGCATGAACGGCGGCGACGTAGCCCATCGCCACCGGGCCGCCGACCGTCGGACCGAACCCACCGGATGTGACGGTGCCGATGGCGACGCCGTTTTCATCGACGATCTCGGTGCCGTCACGGGCGGGAGCGCGGCCATCCGGCTTGATGCCCACGCGCTTGCGGGCAACGCCCTCGGCGATCTGGGAGCGAACGATATCGGTGCCGGGGAAGCCGCCTTCCTCGCGGCGGCGCTTCTGGATCGACCAGAGCAGACCGGCTTCGACCGGGGTCGTCGTCTCGTCGATGTCGTGGCCGTAGAGGCAGAGGCCGCCCTCGAGGCGCAGCGAGTCACGAGCGCCGAGGCCGATCGCCCGGACGCGGGGATCGCGCAGGAGGATTTGCCAAAGGCCCACGACAGTATCGGCGTGAACCGAGATTTCGAAACCGTCCTCACCGGTGTAGCCCGAGCGGGACAGAAAAACAGGAATGCCGGCAAGGCTGGCCGGACCGACCTGCATGAAGTCCCAGTTCGCGACGTCGGCGCCGAGCGATACCAGAACGTTCACCGCCTCGGGGCCTTGCAGGGCGAGCAACGCCCGCTCCTCGTGGATTTCGAGCAGCACGTCGCTCGGAAGGCGGACCGCGATATGGGCGTAGTCCGCAACCTTGCAGGCGGCGTTGACGACGAGGCCCAACTGGCCATCGGCACCCGGGGCGCGGTGCACCATCAGATCGTCGAGAATGCCGCCACGTTCGTTGAGGAGCTGAGAGTAGCGCTGCCGACCTGGTTCGAGGCCGAGAATGTCGGCCGGGACCAGCGCCTCGAGGGCTCGGGCAACCGTTTGATGGCCGGCCCCGCTCAGCGTTGCCTGTCCCATGTGGGAGACGTCGAACAGTCCGGCCGCCGCGCGGCAATGGGCGTGCTCGGCGAGAATGCCCTCGTACTGCACAGGCATCAGATAGCCGGCAAACGGCACCATGCGGGCACCGAGCGCCACGTGGGCATCGTGGAGCGGCGTCTTGAGCGGCGCCGCGGAATGCGAATCATTATCGGCATGGACGGGTGTCGTCATGCGTCTGCTCCGGATAGAGGTGGGCGAACGACGGGCTCCGTCTGTCCGCGCCCCCTCTGTCACGTAACCTGAGAGATTTCCCTGGGGCACCTTGCCCAGGTTACTCCTTCGGTGAGTCGAGGTTCACACCTCGCCTGCTTTCCAGAGCGTCGCCCGCTGCGAGCGGTCCTTTTGCCTGAGAGTTTCCGGGGCGGTTGCTCCTTCGGCGCCGACGGTAACCACCGTCGGTCTCTCCCGCGCAGCGTCTCGAGGCCTTGCAGCCCCGCGTTCGGGCACGACCTTCCCGAACGGCTGACAGCATGACCTGTCAGCCCCACAATTTCAAGCGGCCTACTTCTTCTTGCTCTCGTCGAAGCCGACATAGATGATGAAGTTGCCCTGGCTCTTGTCGCCGGTCACGACGAGGTCCGGTGCCACCAGATCCCAATCGGCGGCGGCCGTACCCGGCGCGATGTTGACATTGACCGGGAAGAGCTTGGAGTAGAGCACTTCATCGCCGTTGCGGACCATCACGACGCGCACGGGCAAGGCCGCGGCGCCGGTCGCGCCCTTGGGTCCGGCCAACAGGCGGCCGGCCACACCCACCTTGATCGTGGTCGTGCCGGAAGCGTCGGTGCGGCATTCACGGGCGTACTTGCGAATGGTGCCCTGGAAGCGGATGGCGCCGTAGTCGCCGTCCTTGCCCTTCTCGAACACGGCCAGCATCTGCGTGCCGTCGCGCACCTGCACCTCGGGGCACACCGCGACGACGGCGAATCTCTCGAGCGTCTCCTGCTCCGCCTTGGGGTCGGGACCGCCGGAGACCAACGACCGTGGAGAGAAGCCACTATCCGAGGAACAGGCCGAAAGCGTCGCGGCAAGCGCCAACGCCGACAAAATCTTACCGCTGAAACCGACAGACATCATGAGAGCGTCACCTCCGCTTCGCCGCTTCCATAGCATGCAGCCCCGGCCTTGGCGACTCGTTCGATGAGGCTCGTCGAACGAGCCTGCCTCATCTCCGCTTCGGGCTTCCATGGATGGAAAAAAGGACGGGGGCGGACGCGCCCGAACATGGCTGCGACAGCCCCTTTCGCTTGACAGTGCCCAGGCAAACACTTCTATTCCGCTTCTCCAGCGACGAGGTGCCACGGTTGACGCTGCCGAAGCTCAAGATCCTGCTCTGCGCGCCGCGCGGCTTCTGCGCCGGCGTCGACCGGGCGATCCAGATCGTCGATCTGGCGCTCGTCCGCTATGGCGCGCCGGTCTACGTGCGGCATGAGATCGTCCACAACAAATACGTGGTCGAGGAGCTGCGCGCCAAGGGCGCCGTGTTCGTCGAGGAGCTCGACGAAATTCCCGACACCGAGCAGCCGGTGATCTTCTCGGCGCACGGCGTGCCGCGCTCGGTGCCGGCGGCGGCGGCGGCCCGCAACCTCTTCCAGCTCGATGCCACCTGCCCGCTGGTCACCAAGGTGCATCGCGAGGCAGAAATCCACCACAAGAAGGGCCGGCACGTCATCCTGATCGGCCACGCCGGCCACCCCGAGGTGATCGGCACCATGGGCCAGCTGCCCGAGGGTTCAGTCACGCTGATCGAGACCGTGGACGACGTCGGCCGGCTCGATTTCCCGGCCGGTACCGTGCTCTCCTACACCTCGCAAACGACACTGTCGGTCGACGACACGCGCATGATCGTCGAGGCGCTGGCGCTCCGCTACCCGGACATCGTGCCTCCGCACAAGAGCGACATCTGCTATGCCACGACGAACCGGCAGGCGGCGGTGCGGGAAGTGGCTCCGAAGGTCGACGCAATGCTGGTGGTCGGCGCCCCCAACTCGTCCAACTCGCAACGTCTGCGCGAGGTCGCGGCCCGCGAGGGCTGTGCGCGGGCCTTCCTCATCCAGCGGGCCTCCGATCTCGACTGGAGCGCTCTCGACGGCATAGGAACGCTCGGCATCACGGCCGGCGCGTCGGCCCCGGAAGTGCTCGTCGAGGAAATCATCGATGCCTTCGCCGCCCGTTACGACGTGACGGTGGAGACCGTGCGAACGGCCGAAGAGACCATCGCCTTCACCCTTCCGCGCCAGTTGCGCGACATCACCGACCACGGGGCCGACAAGGGCGGCTCGGAGCTCTAAAATGGCCGTCTACACGGACGTTTCCGACGAGGAACTTTCCGACTTCCTGACCCGCTACGACATCGGCGCGCTCGTCTCCTGCAAGGGGATCGCCGAAGGCGTTGAAAATTCCAACTATCTGCTCGGCACCGAGGCCGGCCGCTTCATCCTGACGCTCTACGAGAAGCGGGTCAACGAAGCCGACCTGCCGTTCTTCCTCGGCCTGATGGATCATCTTGCCGGCCGGGGAATCAACTGCCCGCAGCCGGTGCGCGACCGCGACGGCAAGCCGCTCGGCCGCCTTGCCGGCCGCCCCGCCACCGTCGTCAGCTTCCTCGACGGCATGTGGGTGAAGCGGCCGGAGGTGAGCCACTGCGGCCAGGTGGGCGAGGCGCTGGCTCGCCTGCACAAGGCTGGCGAGGGCTTTTCGATCCGCCGCCGCAACGGTCTGGGGCCGGATGGCTGGCCGCCGCTTTATGCCGGCAGCGCGGATCGCGCCGACGAGGTGCTCGCCGGGTTGGGCGGCGAGATCGAGACCGAACTCGCCTTCATCGGATCCAACTGGCCGACGAACCTGCCCGAAGGCGTCATCCACGCCGACCTCTTCCCGGACAACGTCTTCTTTCTGAAGGGGCAGTTGTCGGGGCTCATCGACTTCTATTTCGCCTGCAACGACTTTCTCGCCTACGACCTCGCCGTCTGCCTCAACGCCTGGTGCTTCGAGCCGGACGGCGCCTTCAACATCACCAAGGGACGGGCGATGCTTGCCGGTTACACCGCCGGCCGGCCGCTGACGGACGCCGAGATCGGCGCGCTGCCGGTCCTTTGCCGTGGCGCCGCGCTGCGCTTCCTGCTGACGCGCCTCTATGATTGGCTGATGACGCCCCCCGGTGCGCTGGTCCGCAAGAAGGACCCGCTCGAATACTACAGGAAGCTGCGCTTCCACCGGACGGCCGCCACGGCCACCGCCTATGGCCTCGAGCCGACCGGAACCGGCGCATGAGTGGGGAAAAGCGCGTCACCGTCTATACCGACGGCGCCTGCTCGGGAAATCCCGGCCCAGGCGGCTGGGGAGCGATCCTGGTCTATGGCGACAAGAGCAAGGAGCTCTGCGGCGGCGAACAACTGACCACCAACAATCGCATGGAACTGACCGCGGCCTGTGCTGCGCTCGAAGCGCTGACACGCCCCTGCGCCGTGGATCTGTTCACCGACAGCCAGTATGTGAAGGGCGGCATCACCGGCTGGATCTTCGGCTGGAAGCGGAACGGCTGGAAGACCGCCGACAAGAAGCCGGTGAAGAATGCCGATCTCTGGCAACGGCTCGAGGCGGCGCGCGAACGCCACAGCGTCGACTGGCACTGGGTGAAAGGCCACGCCGGCCACGACATGAACGAGCGGGCCGACGAGCTTGCTCGTCTCGGCATGGCGCCGTTCAAGCCGGGCTACATGCCGCCCGACGGAGGGGGAGCAAATGCCGCATGAAGCCGCGCCGATCCTCGTCGTGGCCAACCCGGTGGCCGGCAACTTCAACTATCGCCACCTGATGCGACTGGCCGAGCGGCTCGATCGGCTCGGTCTCAAATCCGACATCTGGCTGACCCGCTATCCCGGCGAGCTCACCGATATTGCCGCCGAGCTGGCCCCCTCGGTGCGGACGCTTGTGGTCGGCGGGGGCGACGGTTCGATCAACGAGGCAATCACCGGCATCGTCCGGCGGGGTGGCGAGGGGCCAGCGCTGTCGATCCTGCCGTTCGGCACCGCCAACGTGCTGGCGCACGAGCTCGGCCTGCCCTCCTCCCCCGAGAAGATCGCCGAGCGCATCGCGGCGGGCCGCAAAGCCCCGCTTCATCTCGGGATGGTGGGCGAACATCCCTTCGCGCTGATGGTGTCGGCCGGCTTCGACGCCGACATCGTGCATGCCGTCGACGCACCCTTCAAGCGGCGCTGGGGCAAGCTCGCCTACGGCTGGCGCGGCCTGACGCTGGCGCTTGCCCAAAAGGGCCGCGATGTCATGGTCACCGCCGATGGCGACCCCATCCGCTGCCGGATCGCCGTGGTGACGACGGCGCGTTTCTATGGCGGTCCGTTGACGATCACGCACCACACCAAGGCGACCGAACCCGGCCTGCGCCTGGTGACGCTCGCCGACGACCGGCCGGCGACGCTGCTCCGCGCGGCCACCGCGCTCGCCGTTGGCCGCCTCGACCGGCTGTCAGCCGTTCAGGACCGGGCGGTGAGCGAGGTGCGCTTCGCGGGCGAAGGCATCCGCATGCAGATCGACGGCGACAGAATGGATACGTCGGACGCGGTGGTCAGAGCCGGCCGCGTCATCGACGTGGTGGCCTGAGCGCGGCTCAGAGCTTGTCGAGAATGCTAGGCGCCGCCGAACAGGTGGCCTCGCTGGACTTCTCTTCCACCTGCAGCTCCGTCACGACGCCATCCTCGACGATGGCCGCGTACCGCCTGGACCGCACACCCATGCTGGACGACGGATCGAGATTGAGCCCGAGCTCCGTGGCAAAGGCCGCCGCGCCATCGGCAAGGAAGGTGATCTTGTCGCCGGCACCGAGCGCGTCGCGCCAGGCACCCAGGACATAGGCATCGTTGACCGCCGTGACGGCGATGGCGTCGACTCCCTTGGCCCTGATCTCGTCGAACTTCTGGATGAAGCCGGGAACATGGGTCTTGGAACAGGTGGGCGTGAAGGCGCCGGGCACCGCCACCAGGACCACCTTCTTGCCGGCGAACACCTGATCGGTCGTGATCTCGGTCCGACCGCCATCCTTGGTCGGCGTCAGGAAGGTGAACGCGGGCAGCTTGTCTCCAACCTTGATCATGGCTTTTCCCTTTCTTCTCAACGGCTCAGACTTCGCGAACATACCTATTCAGCCGCAGCGTCGAGATGACGGACGATCTCGTAGGCCCGATCCTTTTCTGCCAGCACGAAAGTCAGCTCGACGCCGCTCGCATCGGTGGCTTTCGATGGTCCTTCCAGGGCGACGGTGAAACGGCGGCGGCCACCCTCCGTGCCTGCAGGTTCGGGCGGTGCGGCGTACCACTTGGACGGACCGGTGACGAACAGATCGACGAGACCACCGTCATCGGCGGCCGACACCTCGACATGCCCCTTGGCCGTGGCGGAGTCGAAGCTGAGGCGATCGACGGCAACGCGCTCGTCATCGTCCCTGACCGGTACGCGCGCCTCGAAGGCGGAGATGTCCGCCGACGCTTCCGGATCCGCGGGAGCATCGGGATCCAGGCTGACGGTCACATCGGCTTCGGCCGGAACGCAGATCTCGGCGCAAAGGCCGTAAAGCACGTGGACGGTGAGCGTGACCGGCTTGTTCGGTCGCTCCGGCACGGCGCGGATCGGCAGGAGGAGACGCCCCTCGTAGATCATCGACGTACCAGTGCCGTCGGTGTGGCGCTTGGGCACCGGATAGGCGACGCCGAAATCCTTGAGATTGGCGCTGCCAGCCACATCGAAGATCGGCGGAATACCGGCGTCGCCGGGGTTGCGCCAATAGGTGTGCCACCCTTCGGGCAGATCGAGTTCCAGCGCCGCGCGATAGACGCCGTTCTCAATGCCGCCCGCGACGAGGAGACGAGCGTCCACCGTCGGCACATCGAAAGCCGACGCCGGGCCCGACAGGGCGCCGAGCAGCGGCAGGAGAAAGGCAGTTCGCAGCAGGGCCGACATCTTCAACGCAGTCTTCTCGATTCCGGGGAACATTTGCGACCAGATAGCATCAAGCCCGTCTTCAGCCCCACCAAAAAACGACGAACCGACCGATCGGAGATCACAATATCGTGGCTGAAGGAGCCCTCTCCGCGGCGAGCCTCGATGTCATAATCGGCAGTGTTTTCTGTTTCTTAAGGGCTGTAGGAGTTGATGCATACACCTTTCGTATGAGCCGACGAGGATAGTATGCGCCTGTCGATACAGAAATCGATAATCCTGGTTATTGCGACATTGAGCCTCGTCCTTCTGGCGCTGACCGGCAATGGCGTCTGGACAGCCTACAAGGCATGGTCGACGGCGGAGACGCTGCGCGGGCTTGCCGCGATCGAACGCAGCCTGTTCGAGGCGATGTCCGCCTTCCGGATCGAGCGAGGCGACACGCCGTCCGCACTTGCCTTGGCGACGGAGCAGAGCGGCGACGCCATCAAGGCGATAACCGAGCGCCGGACAGAGACTTCGACCGGACTCGACGCAACGATCGCCGGCCTCGAAGCGATCGGTGGCGACGCCCTGAAGCCCGCCCTGGACGATCTCAAGGCCCGCCAAGCCGCTCTACAGACCTTGCGTGCCTCCGCTGACGCCGAACTCGCCAAGCCGCTTGCCGAACGCGACACGAAGATCGGCAAGGCCTATCTCGCCGAGGGTAGCGACATTCTCGCCGGCATGGACAAGGCGACGGGCGCCATCGAGGGCCGCATCCAGGCCATGGCCCCGGAACTCGCCGCGCTGGTCAATGTCCGCGCGCTGGCCTGGAGCGCCCGCAGCTATGCCGGCACGACCGTGACCGCAATGCTGCCGGCCGTCACCGAGAAGCGCCCGTTCCGCGATGGCGAAGCCGCGCCGATCACCGCGGCGCTCAAGCAGGCTCAGTCGCTGTGGGAGTTGGTCGGCAGCATGGTCGCCTCGCCCGGCATTCCCGAGACCGTCAGGCAGAGCTTCGCCGAGGGAGACGCAGCCTTTTTTACCGGCGAGTTCCGCAAGCTTCATGACGAGCAGATCAAGAAGATGACCTCCTGGCAGCCGCCGAGCGTCAAGTTCGACGAGTGGCGGCAGGCGGGCGCCAAGGCAACATCGACGGTCGGAGGTGTGGCAGGCGCGGCGATCGAGGCGCTCGAGACCCAGGCGGACGGTTACTCGGCATCGGCCACACGGCAGTTTGCCATCAATGCGGGCATGCTCGCCGTGACCCTGCTGCTGTCGATCGCCGCCGCGGTCATCACCCGTGTTCGACTCGGCCGTCCGATGGCCTTGATGACCTCCGCCATGAGCCGGCTCGCGGCCAACGACACCACGGTCGAAATTCCGGGCCTCGGCCGCAAGGATGAGATCGGCGCCATGGCCGCCGCCGTCGAGGTGTTCAGGAACAATGCCATCCGTGTCGACGAAATGGCCAGGGAAGCCGCCGAGCGCGACGCCGGCGAAGCCGCCGAACGCCAGCGGCTGCGCGACGAAACGGCCGCCGCCTTCGAAACCACCGTCGGTGGCGTCCTTGAGAGGGTCGTCGTCGCCATCGATCTGCTGCACAGTTCAGCCGAAACCCTGACCGGCAATGCCGAGGAAACGGCCATGCAGGCCGCCTCGGCCGCCGCCGCCGCCAACCAGGCGACGGCCAATGTGCAGACCGTCGCCGGCGCCACCGAGGAACTGTCGTCGTCGATCACCGAAATCGGCACACGCGTGGCAGCCGCCGGGGCGGTTGCCACGGAAGCGCGGGAGACCGCTGCCGCCACGCGCGAGAACATCACCAGCCTGCAGACCGCCGCCGACCAGATCGGCACCATCGTCGACCTGATCGACAGCATTGCCGGGCAGACCAACCTGCTCGCCCTCAACGCCACCATCGAGGCGGCGCGGGCAGGCGAGGCCGGCAAGGGGTTCGCCGTCGTCGCCGCCGAGGTGAAGCAGCTCGCCGATCAGACGTCGAAGGCGACCTCACAGATCGGCCGGCAGATCGGCGGCATCCAATCGTCGACCGGCACGTCCGCCGCCTCGATCGGAGCGATCGCCGAGATCATCTATCGCCTCAACGAGATATCGGGAGCGATCGCCACGGCGGTGGAGCAGCAATCCGGCGCGGCGAGCGAGATCGCCCATAATGTCAGCGAGGCGGCACGCGGCACCGCCGCCGTGTCCGAGAACGTCGAGGGCATCCGCAAGGCCTCGGAGCACACCAGCACCGTATCGACCACGGTGCTGTCTGCAGCCGACGACCTGGCGACGCAGGCCAGCGAGCTCCGCAGGGCGATGAACGAATTTCTGGTCACGCTACGGGCAGCCTGATAGCCGGACAATCCGGCGATTCCAGCGAAGGTAGGCGGCGTAGGTCGTCGTTCCTCGCTGCTTTCGCACCTTGAATAATCGCCATGGCGGTTCATATTGGTCAATCGGAGCCCCACGAACCCCTGGATGCGCCATGGCCGGAAAGGCAGCCTATCTCGACGGTAAGTTCCTGATCGCCATGCCGGCGCTCGACGACGGCGAGTTCGCGCGTTCGGTGATCTACATGTGCGCCCACTCGGCCGAGGGGGCGATGGGGCTTGTGATCAACAAGCCGCTCGACCACCTGTCGTTCCCTGACCTTCTGGTTCAGCTCGAGATCATTCCCGACGAGAAGCGTATCCGCCTGCCGTCGGAGGCGCGCGCCATGCGCGTGCACCAGGGTGGCCCGGTCGATACCGGCCGAGGCTTCGTGCTTCACACGTCCGACTTCCATCTCGACGCGTCGACGCTACCCATCTCCGAGGAACTGTCGCTGACGGCGACGGTGGAAATCCTGAAAGCGATCGCCGAGGGACGAGGACCCGAGCACTCGCTGCTGACGCTGGGTTATGCCGGCTGGGCGCCGGGCCAGCTCGAAAGCGAGATACAGGCCAACGGCTGGCTCATCACAGATTCCGATCCCGACATCATCTTCTCGGCTGCCGATGGCGAGCGCTATCGTCGGGCCCTGGCAACCCTGGGCGTCGATCTCGCGGCACTGTCGCCGGTGAGCGGCCGGGCGTGATCAGCCCCCCGCCTTTTCCCTAGCCACCGCGCGCCAGCCGATGTCACGCCGGCAGAAGCCATCGGGCCAGCGCACCCGATCAACCGCCGCGTAGGCCTTGGCCTGCGCCTCGGACACACTGTCGCCGAGCGCGGTGATGGCAAGAACGCGGCCACCGTTGGAGATGATCGCGCCGTCCTTTGCCGCGGTACCGGCGTGAAAGACGGAGACGTCCGGCAGCGCGGCGGCCTCGTCGAGGCCGTCGATGCGGCTGCCCTTGCGATAGCTGCCAGGGTAGCCCTCGGCAGCCATCACCACCGTCAGCGCCGTGCGATCGTCGAAGTTGGCGATGTTGCCCGACAGACGTCCCTCGGCGGATGCCAGCATCAGCTCCAGGAGATCGGACTGGAGACGCGGGAGCAGGACTTCGGTTTCGGGATCGCCGAAGCGAACATTGTACTCGATCAGCTTCGGGCCATCCGCTTCTATCATCAGGCCGGCGAACAGCACACCGACGAAGGGCGTGCCACGCTTGGCGAGGCAGCGCACCGTCGGCACGACGATCTCGTCCATGATGCGCATTTCCATGATCTCGTCCACCACCGGCGTCGGCGAGTAGGCGCCCATGCCGCCAGTGTTGGGACCCTTGTCGCCATCCCCCACGCGCTTGTGGTCCTGGGCGGCGGCGAGCGGCAGCACATCGATGCCATCGGTGATGGCGAAGAAGCTCGCCTCCTCCCCGACGAGACAATCCTCGATCACCACCTCGGCGCCGGCGTCGCCGAAGGCGCCGGAAAAACAGGCGTCGACGGCGGCAAGCGCCTCTTCGACGGACGATGCCACGACGACGCCCTTGCCCGCGGCCAGGCCGTCAGCCTTGACGACGATCGGTGCGCCCCGGTCGAGCACGTAGGCGCGGGCCGTCTCGGCATCGGCGAAGCGGCCATAGGCGGCCGTCGGGATGCCCGCCTCGGTGCAAAGCTCCTTGGTGAAGGCCTTGGATCCTTCGAGACGCGCCGGCTCCTTCTTCGGACCGAAGGCCTTGATGCCGGCGGCGAACAGATCATCGACGAGGCCGGCGACCAGCGGCGCCTCCGGTCCGATCACCACGAAATCGACGCCTTCAGCCTTGCAGAAGGCGATCACCGCGGCATGGTCGGCCGGATCCAAGGCGACGAGATCGGCAATGGCGGCGATTCCGGCATTGCCGGGCGCGCAGGTCAGGCGGGCCAGCTTCGGAGAGCGGCGAAGGGCGGCAGCAATGGCGTGTTCACGCCCGCCAGAACCGATAAGGAGTACGTGCATCTGGAGCCTCCAACGTCGCCGAGCCGATGCCGCGCGCCTTACCATGGCGGGCCGTGGAACAAAAGACCAGAGGATGGCGCGACAGGCGATTTCCGTGAGTAAGCTGTCGCGTGCCACCGGGATGGGGGCTAGACTTGCCCTATGAACGCACCTGATTCCGACGATATCGTCATCCCCGACGCCAAGCGCGGCAACTGGGTCGATCGCCTGTTGCCGGCCGCCGCCAAGCCCTATGCGCAGCTCGCCCGATGGGACCGGCCGATCGGCTGGTGGCTGTTGCTTCTGCCCTGCTGGTGGTCGCTGGCGCTGGCGAGCGGATCCGCGGGCCAGGCCGTTCCGTCGCTCTGGCATGCCCTGCTGTTCTTCATCGGTGCCGTCGCGATGCGCGGCGCCGGCTGCACCTACAACGATATCGTCGACCGAGATATCGATGGCGCCGTGGCGCGGACGCGCACGCGGCCGATTCCGTCGGGTCGCGTCAGCCTCACCGCCGCCGCCGTGTTCCTGGCGCTGCAGGCGCTGATCGGCCTTGCGGTGCTGCTTCAGTTCGACCGCTTCTCGATCATCGTCGGCCTGTGTTCGCTGGTGCCGGTCGCGATCTATCCGTTCATGAAGCGGATCACTCACTTCCCGCAGTTCGTGCTCGGCCTGTCCTTCTCCTGGGGCGCGCTGATGGGATGGAGCGTGGTGTTCGGACGGCTCGATCCGCCGGCCTTCCTGATCTATGTCGCGGCCATCCTCTGGACCTTCGCCTACGACACGATCTACGCCCATCAGGACCGGGAGGATGACGCGCTGATCGATCTCGGCTCGACCGCCCGCTATTTCGAACGGTCGACCCCGAAGCTGCTCACCGTCTGCTACGGCGCCGCCGTACTGCTTCTGGGAACGGCCTTCTACCTCGCCGACGCCAAGATCCTCGCCTTCGTCGGGCTCGCCGGCTTTGCCCGCCATCTTGCCTGGCAGGTGGAGAAGTTCGATGCCGACGACGGGGATCTCTGCCTCAAGCTGTTCAAATCCAACCGCGACGCAGGGCTTATCCTGACGGCCGGGCTGGTCATCGACGGCCTGCTCAAAGGCATGTAGCCGGCCTTCGTCGAGCGAAGGCCGGCTACAGAACAATTTTTCGGCTAGAGATCACTCGTAGCTGATGATTTCGCGCCAGTCGCGCAGCACCGGCATTTCACCGGCAGCGCCCATCTTGCGACGAACCAGGAAACGCGGCCGCCGGTCGGCCATGCTGGCGTGACGCCGACGCGGTGCCGGCTCGCCCACCGGAACGGCCACCTTGGGACCGACGCGTTCGATGCTGCCGGACGTGCTGACCAACAGCATCGGCAGGCCGAGACGATCGGACCAGCCCTGCCAATCGGCGGCGGCGGCTTCCATGTCTCGCGTCACCGTGAGCGGGATGGATAGCGCCGGGTCGCGATGGTGCAACTCGACATGGGCGACAAGGTCGCCCGCTACGTTCGGCTCGATCCTGACCGACACGCCCTCGAAGGCCGCGAACGGCAGGCTCATCGTCAGCGGCAAACCGGACAGGTGCCGGCGGACGACAACGCCGTCGTCGTCCATGTAGATGGCGGCTTCCTGGACAGGCCGACCGGCCGGTCCGACGTTGACGCACCACTTTGCCGGCAGATGCCCCGGATCGAGCCTAAGCGCCGTTTTCAGGCCCAGGGGAGTGGCTCCCGTCATGCTCTTCGCCTCACTCGCAATCTTTTGACTATCCCTGTCGGGCTAGGCGTCTTTTTTCGCGCCCAGTCCCGAAACCATGGCGAGCATAAGTCGAACGTCATCCCCGTCGGCTTAAGGGATTGGGTAAACTTTTTCTCGATTTTTGAGAGGGTTAGCGGAATCTGAAGCGTCAATTCGCGGCACGGCGTCAACCCTCGGTCAACCTTCGTTGACGAGGGCCGCCGATCCGGCCGATCGGCAGCCCGCCGCGCTTCCGCCATAAAAGGCTTGCGCATCAATTGGTTGACCGGCAAGGTCCAAATGCGGGCGAAAAAGCCTCAAGGTGAAGGACGGCAAGGAGTTGCCGCAATTCTATAGGAGGAAGGCGGCCGCGAGGCTTGCCGGCCGGCACCCTCAGCCCTAAACACGGAACTCCCCGAACCGATCGGATATCCGCATGAG